>OKEX01000008.1_pt1 | contig 85055 bp, 80 predicted proteins | sample 1611421 | NCBI WGS metagenome assembly OKEX01 (sample SAMN04436744, study PRJEB24849) | human gut metagenome | biome: human gut; feature: NICU; material: stool | host: Homo sapiens | place: USA: Saint Louis, MO | collected 2010-12-06 | reverse complement strand
TGCACACAAAAAATAAAAAGTACATTGGCACACTATTGAGTTCTCAAACATCATCCACACACCACAAGAAAATTAACTTCCCGTTAACCTCTCATTGGCGGCTCGTACAAACTTACCCAACTCAAAGAACCAAGTCAAATCATCGAACCAAGTCCGTACAAAATTCGCTTAAAAGTAACCAACCGGCTACCTCGCGGCGACTCGGATTAATCTAGCCCAACCCCACCAACAATGACAAATCCCCAGCACAGGCCGGATTTTGCGGCGCTTTGCCGCACTACATGCCAAGAACTCCGCGCCGGAAGGCAGGATTCGGTGGGCGGTCCAACCCATATAGGAGGCCCCAAGCCCACTGCGAGATTACCTTCCCTCAATGCCGCAGGAGAGGATTCGCAGATCGAAAAGCCATTGCATGGAAAAAGGCCCCCGATTTCTCGGGGGCCTACCGGTGGAGCTGCCGGGAATTGAACCCGGGTCCTTCGTCACCTTGCCAGGGCTTCTCCGTGCGCAGTTCGCACAGAATCTCTGCTCGGCCCTCCGGATCGGGCGAACACGTCCGGATGATGGGCCCAGTCACCAGTAAGAGTCCCGACTGGTCCTGATGACCCAACCAGCCGGCTAGTTCCTTAGTCGATGCCAGGATCTAGGTCAGGAACGAAACCTAGGCTGACAGACACGCGTCGCTGTAATTAGGCAGCGAGGGCGTAGTCACGCTGAGAGTTCTTCTCTGCGTTTATTGGTTGCTACGACGCTTATACGGTGGTCGTTAGCCTGCACCGGCACGCTTCCCCTGGCGCAGTGCACGAAGTCGAAACCAAATCAACCCCATGCTGTAGGGACGGGATAGTGCATCTTCCCTACGGTTCGTTCAACACTACCCCACTCGCTTTTATTTCCTCAAGTGCTCTTCTAGCCACTCTTTGAGAACGACTGCGTGGTTGATCTCGCGGCTGGATGCGGCGAAGAGGAGGGTGGCGTCGGAAAGCGCAAGCAGTTGGGAGAGCTCGTCGGAATCGTTGTCATCGAGCTCAGCCTTGTAGCGGCGGGCAAACTCGTCGAAGCGATCCTCGTCGTGATTCCACCACTTGCGCAGCTCGGGGCTCGGCGCGACGTCCTTGAACCACTCGTCGTAAGCCAGGTCGCTCTTGGCAACGCCCCGGGGCCACATCCGGTCTACCAGTACTCCGGTGCCCTGGATAGTGTCCTCGCCCTTGGCAACGTCATGTACTTTCGCAGTCTTAAACATTAATTCCCTTCACGCGGCGGCCGAGTTCGCGAGAGATTTCACGGTCTTGGTCGCGGCGCTTAATATCCTCACGTTTATCGTAGTCTTGTTTACCTTGCGCCAACGCCAGCGAGAGCTTGGCGTATCCGTTTTTAAGGTAGACCTTGAGCGGAACCAAGGTCTTATTGCCGTTGCGCACCTGCCCGTAGAGCTTGTCGATTTCGCGGCGGTGCAGCAAAAGCTTGCGGGTGCGCCGCGGGCTGTGGTTCGTCCACGAGCCCATGGAATATTCCGGAATGTGCAGGTTACGCAGGTACACCTCGCCATCGTCGATGGTGGCGAAAGCATCATTAAGCGAGATTTTTCCCTCCCGCAGGGATTTGATCTCGGTGCCGAGCAGGACGATGCCGCACTCGTATTCCTCGAGGATCTTGTAGTCATGCCGGGCCCGGCGGTTGGTAGCGAGCGTTGCTTCGCCGGACGCCGCCTTCTTATTCTTCTTGCCCTTCTTAGCCATAATAATGCCAGTGTAGTGCCCTTTTAGCCGGCCCGGCAAACGGGCTATTTGCGCACATAGGACCGCAGGGTGATATGCGCCGTGACGGCCGTGACCACCAGCGCCAGCAAGGCCACGAGAGGCAGGGCAATCCAGAGGTCGCCGGACTTCATGGGGGCGAGCAGCTGGGATTCATACAGGCCTTGCAGGGATGGGTCCACCACCTTGGACTTGCCTAGGAAGATACCGGCACCGCCCAACACCACGCCGATGAGCGAGGCCAGCACTGCTTCCACCACGAACGGCGCCTGCGTCATCCACCGGCTTGCACCCACCATGCGCATGATTTCCGTTTCGCGGGTGCGGTGGAACGCGGCGATCTGCACCATATTGGCCACCAAGAAGATGGCAGCCACGGACATCACAATGGCCAACACAAAGGTGGCGTTACGGATGGCGTCCAGGTTGCTTGCGGCATCGCGCACTTCTTGCTGCTGATCGACGACATCCTCTATCGCCGGGTTATCCCGAATCGCATCGATGGCGGAGTTGTCTTCTGGGTCCGCAAGCCGCACGTGGAATGCAGCCGGCAGCGCATCAGGTGAGGTTTGCTCCACCATCACAGGATCGGTGTCTTGGAAAAGTTCTTTGAACCGATCATAGGATTCTGCACGGTTGCGGTATTCCACGGACTCGACGGAATCATCCGCCTCCAACTGATCCTTGATATCCGCGCAGGCCGGACTCGTACAGTCTGGGTCCCCGGCGGAAATGTCCTCATTGAGCTGCACCATGACCTCGACGCGGTCAAGGTAGATCTCCTTGGTGTCTTTGGTCAGGTTGGTCACCATAATGCCTGCGACAACGAGCCCCACCGCAATGGCGGTGGTGATGATCATGGCGATGGTCATGGTCAGGTTGCGGCCAAGACCCTTGGTAGCCTCGCGGAAAATAAACCCTAGCTTCATGCTTCCCCCTCGTACATAGCCTCGTGCTCGTCGCGCACGAGGACTCCATTGCGCAGCTCCAAGACACGCTGGCGCGCCTTATTGACGGCGCGGGCATTGTGGGTGGACATGACCACGGTGGTGCCACGGCGGTTGATGCCCAGCAGCAGGTCCATGATCTCGTCGGCGGTGGAGGGATCGAGGTTGCCCGTGGGTTCGTCGGCAAGCAGCAGCTTCGGCCGATTGACCACCGCGCGCGCAATGGCCACGCGCTGCTGCTCGCCACCGGAAAGCTCGTGCGGATACGCATCGCGGCGATCCTCGAGGCCCACTAGGTCCAAAACCTGCGGGACAGAAGTGGAGATGCGGTACTTGCTCTTGCCAATCACCTCCAGCGCAAAGGCCACGTTTTGATACACCGTCAGCTTGGGGAGCAGGCGGAAATCCTGGAAGACGTAACCAATGGACTGGCGTAGCGCGTTGATTTGCTTGCCGGAAAGCTCATTGACGTGGAAATCGTCGAAGTAAATATCGCCCTTGCTGACATTGTTATAGCGCACCATCAGCTCCAAGAAGGTGGACTTACCGGAGCCGGAGGGTCCGATGAGGAAAGCGAATTCACCATCCGCAATCTCGAAAGACACCCCATCGAGCGCTGGGCGAGACTCGGCGGAGTAGGCCTTAGTCACGTTGTCGAATCTAATCACGCGAATCACTGTAGCAACCAAAGTTGACACCGCGCTGTGAACTATATTTAAGTAATGTGGTCTAAGACACTAATTTGTTCCGACCCAATCGACAGAAAGTGCCGATACTATGGCCGAAACCGAAACCAAAGAAAAACCACGTTCTGCAAGCGGCTTCCTGGGCACTGTAGAAAAGATTGGCAATAAACTGCCGGATCCGTTCTGGCTCTTCGTTATCCTCGCAGCCATCGTCGCTGTGACTTCTTGGCTAGGACACCTCATTGGCATGACCGCAGAGGACCCCAAGACCGGCGAAACCATCGAAGTAGAATCCCTGCTGACCACCGAGAATATTTCGCGCATGGTTACTGATGCAGTGGAGAACTTCACCAGCTTCCCGCCGCTCGGCGTCATCCTTGCCGTGATGCTCGGCGTGGCCGTGGCGGAGCAGTCTGGCCTGCTTTCCGCGTTGGTGCGCGCGATGGTGACCAAGGTCAGCGCGAAAATGCTGACCTTCGTTGTGGCGCTGGCCGGCGTGACCGGCTCCGTAGCCTCCGACGCCATCTACGTCATCCTGATCCCGCTGGGCGCGATGGCCTTCCACGCCGTGGGCCGCTCCCCCATCGTGGGCGCGATGGTGGCCTTTGCGGCATCGTCAGCCGGCTTTAATGCCTCGCTGATTCTCAATATCACCGACCTCCTGCTGGCGGGTATTTCTACCCCGGCCGCACAGTTTGTGGACCCAGAATATGAAGTCAGCCCGCTGGCCAATATCTTCTTTGTCATCCCATCCGCCATCGTGCTCTCGCTCATCATTACCGCGGTCACGGAATTCCTCATGGTGAAAAAGGCCCGCGAGCTGGTGGACCACGACCACATTAATTATGAAGAGGTGTCTTTTTCCAAGGCCGCCGGTGGGGCCGGCGCGAATGCAGAGGAGGATGAAGAGTACGACTTCACTGATGATGAAGAGGCCATGCGCATCAAGCCCAACGAGCAGCGCGGTTTGGTTGCTTCCGGCATCGCGCTCGCGCTCTTCCTTGCCGCCTTCTTTGCGCTGCTATTTATCCCTGGCTCCCCGCTGGCAAGCCAAGGGGATAGCTTCATGGAGTCGCCACTCATTAGTGCCATCGCGGTGCCGATTGCCCTGGCTTTCTTGGTATGCGGCATCGTCTACGGCTTGGCGGCAGGCACCGTGAAGTCTTTTGCTGATGTACCGGAGTTTATGGCCAAGGGCATCGAGACCCTTGTCCCCATGCTGGTCCTCTTCTTCGCGGTGGCACAGTTCCTCGCCTGGTTCGAATGGTCGAACTTGGGCGTATGGACCGCCATCAAGGGTTCCGAACTGCTCCAACACTGGTCATTGCCGCCGCTAGTCATGTTTGCGGCACTGGTGGCCATGGTCGCACTGCTTAACCTCTTCATCACCTCCGGTTCCGCCCAGTGGGCGCTGATGGCCCCGGTCATCGTGCCGATGATGATGTATGTGGGCGTGTCACCTGAGGTTTCCCAGATGCTCTTCCGTATCGGTGACTCCCCAACGAACATCATCACCCCAATGTCGCCCTACTTCGCCTTGGCGCTGACCTTCCTGCAGCGCTACTACAAGCACGCGGGTGTGGGTACCTTGATGTCGCTCGCCCTGCCTTACTCTCTGTGCATGATCGTGGGTTGGTTCGTCTTCTTTGTCATTTGGTATCTCATCGGCATCCCGCTGGGACCGGGCGCACCGATGGACTACGTGGGTTAGGTCCATAGAGATCAGGCCGAACTGAGGATTTTCGCTCCTCAGTTCGGCCTTTTTGCGTTCAATTCCGCCCGATCAGTATGGACCTAAGCTTGGCCTTCTTGTTGCTGCATGCGCCAGCGGATACCAGATTCCAGGAAGCCATCTATATCGCCATCGAGCACCTTGGAGGGATCGCCCACCTCGAAATTGGTGCGCAGGTCTTTGACCATCTGATACGGGTGCAGCACGTAGGAGCGCATCTGGTTGCCCCAGGAGGCGTTGCCACCGGCGCCCAGCGCGTCAAGCTCGGCCTGCTCCTCCTGACGCTTGCGCTCCAGCAGCTTCGCCTGCAGCACGCGCATGGCCGAGGCCTTATTTTGAATCTGTGATTTTTCGTTCTGGCAGGTCACCACAATGCCGGTGGGAATGTGGGTCAGGCGCACCGCAGAGTCGGTGGTATTGACGGACTGGCCGCCCGGACCAGAAGAGCGATAGACATCAACGCGCACATCATTATCCGGGATATCGATGTGGTCGGTCTGCTCCACCACCGGCAGGACTTCCACCTCGGCAAAGGAAGTTTGGCGCCGGCCCTGATTATCAAAGGGGGAGATGCGCACCAGGCGGTGCGCTCCTTGCTCCACAGAGAGCTGGCCATACATGTATTCACCGTGGACCACAAAGGTCGCAGACTTGATGCCTGCTTCTTCCGCATAGGAGATGTCATAGACATCCACCTTGTGACCGTGTTTTTCCGCCCAGCGCGTATACATGCGCATGAGCATTTCGGCCCAGTCGGCCGCGTCCACACCGCCGGCGCCAGAGCGGATATTAATAACCGCCTCGCGCGGGTCATACTCACCAGAAAGCATGGTGGTGACCTCCAGCGATTCGATAGCAGATTCCAGGGAATCGAGCTCATCATCCGCCAGGGAGGTATCCCCCTCTTCTTCCGCGAGTTCGTACATCACGGGCATGTCCTCCAGGCGCCCGCGCAGCGATTCCAGCTTGCGGACCTTAGCCTGCGCTGCGGAAAGCTCGGAGGTGACCTGTTGCGCGTGGGCGGGGTCGTCCCACAAGGACGGGTCGCCGGCCTGGGCCTCTAATTCCCGAATGCGGGCAGCCAAAGCCTCCGGGTCCATGACCTTCTCGATGGTGGTCAGGGTGGTTTCCAATTGCTTGAGCCGTGCTATTACTTCGGGACGCATAGGCCCCAATCCTACCCACCCGGCCGGCATAATTAGCCATCGGCCGCGTTTAGGGTGACAATGGTGGGCATGGATCAAAAGCCGAGCTTGCAGGAGATGATCGACGCGGTCATCAAGACCTTCATTGTCGCGCACGCGGATGACGGGGATGCGCACCTGGCGCAGGCCCTTGTCTATAACGCCGGGCGCCTGGCCTGGCGCCTGCGCGAGATGGGCGTCGACGTAGAGCACAAGACTTCTATCTCGGACGTTGTTACGGATGCGGACAGGGCGGCCGAGCGCTTCGTCGCGGGCGTGCTCGAAGCCGTGCGCCCGGAAGACGGCATCCTCGGCGAAGAAGGTGCGGCCCGTGAGTCCCAGTCCGGGCGCACCTGGGTTATTGACCCGGTCGATGGCACCTACAACTTCTCTTCCGGTTCCGATTATTGGTGCTCTGCCCTCGCGCTTACCGACGCCACGGGGATCACCCTCGGCGCCGTCCACCGCCCCGCCATGGGTTATACCTGGTTCGGTGGCCGGGACTACCCCACTTCCCTCGACGGCAAGGAAGTAGCTCGCCTGCAGGAGAAGCCGGCCGAGCAGATTTCACTATCCACGTACCTGCACCCAACCTCGCTGGCGGATGAGGATATCCGCGGGGCATGGCAGCGGGTGGCGGAAAACTTTGCTACAGTCCGTATGCTCGGTGCCGGTTCTGTTGACCTGTCCTCCGTGGCCGATGGCACATGGGGCGCATGGATGCAGCATTCGGTAGCGGATTGGGATTGGTTCCCCGGCAAAGCCCTCGTGGAAGCGGCCGGTGGTGCTGCCCGCAAGGTAGAAGCCGGCGGCGTCGAATGGTGCCTCGCTGGCAATAAACAGGTAGTGGATCAGATGGAGGATTGGCTCCGTGGGTAAGTTCAAAGAAGACTTGGGCCTCGCGCTCGAGCTGGCGGGCCATGCCGATGTAGTGACCATGCATCGTTTCGAGGCTTCGGACCTTTCCGTCAAGGAAAAGCCAGATATGTCCCCCGTATCGGATGCGGACCTCACCTGTGAGAAGCAAATCCGCGAATCCCTCAAGCGCTCCCGCCCGCGCGATGAAGTGCTGGGTGAGGAATACGGCGGCGAGGCCTGCTATAAGGGCCGCCAGTGGGTCATAGATCCCATCGACGGCACCAAGAACTTCGTGCGTGGCGTCCCCGTATGGGCCACGCTCATTTCCCTCTTGGAAGACGGCGAACCGGTGGTATCTGTAGTTTCCGCTCCCGCCCTGCGCCGACGTTGGTACGCGGCCAAGGGCGCTGGCGCCTTCCGCGTTTTTGGCGGCGAGCCGAAGCGCTTGAGCGTATCCCACGTGGAAAAGCTCGCCGATTCTTCGCTGGCCATGAGCTCGCTAACCGGATGGGCCGAACGCGGCCTGCGCGATCAGTTCCTCGCACTCACGGACAAGACCTGGCGCCTGCGCGGCTATGGTGATTTCTGGTCCTACTGCCTCGTGGCCGAAGGCGCGGTAGACATCGCCGCCGAACCCGAGGTGTCCTTGTGGGACCTCGCCGCGCCCTCCCTCATCGTGACCGAAGCCGGCGGCACTTTCACGGATCTGGACGGAAACCCCGGCCCGCACGGTGGGTCCGGCGTCGCTTCCAACGGCCTGCTCCACAAGCACGCCCTAGCCGCGCTGCAAGGCTAGGAATGTCTCCGCAGCTGAAGTAACACCGGACCGCGGCGCTTCGCCGCCGCTCCGGAACACCCACCCGCCTGCGCGCAACTGCCGCAGCCACCCGTGGGGCACGAGGTGAGCGATTCGCGCACCAGCTCCGCACTGCGCTCGAGATGGGCGAGGATAATTTCCACGGTACTCTGCCCTAACCCAGTAGCTTTTGCAATCTCGACCGGGTGGGATTTTCCCTGTTTAATAGCCTCCTTGACCTTCTCCGTGGGGCTCATAGGAAGACCTTGAGGACCTGGAATACTCCCACCGCGAGGATCCAGGCGGTGGCGAGCTGAAGGGCGAAACCGATAAGCGTCCACTTCCAGCCTATTTCCCGCCGCTGCGCGGCTACCGTGGCCACGCACGGGGTATAGGCCAGCAGGAATACCATGTACGCCCATACCGCCGCGAGCCCATGCTCGCCAGAGGCCGCGTCGAAGTCGGCGCGAATATGGCTGGCTAGTGGGGATTCTGCTTGCTCTTCTGGGGCATCATCAGTGACGTCTTCTACCGCATAGGTTTGCGCCCAGGTAGAAATGAGAGTCTCCTTGGCCACGAATCCGGTGACCAACGGGCCTGTCAGAGACCAAGAATCAAAGCCAGCCGGGGCAAAGACCGGGGACATCACCTTTGAGACCGCGCCATAGGCGGAATCCTCCGGCGGTACCGCACCCTCGTTGAAAGAGTGCCCACCGGTTACCGGGATGGACATGAGCAACCAGATGACCACCACAGTGGCTACGATGATGCCGCCGGCGGTATGCAAGAAGCCTTTCAGACGCACCCACATCACCGACAGAGTGAGGCCAAAGGTGGGCAGCTGATAGGCCGGAAGATCGATAACTAGGGCTTCGGCCGGCATGGCGCGCCACACCGTGCGGCGCAAGGCGAGGCCTACCAACACCACCAGCGCGATAGACAGCACGTACATGGCGAATACCGCGGAACCAGCATGAGCGGGGAAAAACACCTGCGCCAGCATCATGAACACGATGAGCCGGGCCGAACAGGAAGTGAAAGGAATAAGGAGGCAGGTGAGGATGCGATGGCGGACGTCGCCAAGCACGCGTGTCGCCGAAATCGCCGGAACATTGCAGCCATAGCCCACCACGATGGGGATAAAGGCCTTGCCTGGTAGGCCAATGGCGCGCATAACTCGGTCAGTGACCACGGCCGCGCGCGCCATATAACCGGAATCCTCCAGCACGGCTAGACACAGGAACATCAGGGCCAGCAGCGGGGCAAAGGTCAGCACCATGCCCACACCCCCAATAAGGCCATCTACCAGCAATCCCGAGACCAACCAGTGGTCTGGGAGGAGGCTGCGCACGGCATCAGAGACGGGACCGGTGATCAGTGCCTCCAGGCCGTCCTGCAGCGGTCCCGCAACCGTAGTGGTAATGAAGAAGACAGCCCACATCACCGCCAGAAATAGAATCGGGCCGAGCACGGGGTGCAGCACCACGCGGTCCACGCGCTGGCTAATCGGTTCGCCGACGTCCGTCCTGGAAACGGCAGCCTTTTCCGCGGCGTCCAGATCCGCAAAGCGTTGATCCAAATCTGCGTTGGGCCGGATAGTCTGTCGCTCCGTCTGCATTGCTTTTGCAACGGCACCCTCCAGCGCATCTAGGTTTTCTCGGCGGCGACCATTGACGCTGACCACCGGCATGCCCACGGCGCGCGATAGCGCGGAGGTATCGATGCTTATGCCCTGCTGCTTGGCGACGTCCTCCTTGGTCACCCCAATCACTACCCGATACGGGTACTCCGCGATCTGGAATGCGAGGTTAAGCCCGCGCGCTGGCGCAGTGGCATCCACCAACACCACAACCACATCTGGGCGCTCACACGGTGGGCACTCAACGAGCATATCGCGGGTGAATTCCTCGTCCGGACTCATTGGATCCAAGGAATAAGCACCGGGCAGATCGATGATGTCGAACGCCTCTGGCTGCGCATTCCACAAACCACGACTGACTTCTACGGAGGTACCCGGCCAGTTGCCGGTCTGGACCTTCGCTCCGGTCAGCGCGTTGAACAAGGTAGATTTGCCGGAATTTGGAGCCCCGACCAAGGCGAGGACAGGCGTTCCCTCCGCGGCGATACGCATGGAGGAGGTGGAGTGGCAGCTTGGTGCTGCGGTTTTGCGCGCCATTATGCTGCCACCGGGATAACTTCGAGCTGGCTGAGCGTAGCCGCATCCACCGCGTACCGGGCGGTACCTACGGTGACCAGGCGAGCCCCGCCGGCCACCTTGCGCCCGATCTGCACGCGCACTCCTGGCCGGAATCCCAGTTCACGCATACGCAGCGCCAACGCCGGCTGCGACTCAATCGCATGCCGCAGGCAGCATTCAGGTAGCTCTACCAATGCGTCCACTGGGGCTTGATCGGCACGCATACATTCGGACCTTTCGCAGGTCTGCTGGGTACGGGTGCGGGACAATAAGGACAGCTGCCACATCGCGCGGTCACCTCGGTTCTCTCGGCCCGGCTCACGCCGGTGATGTTAGCCACACCTAAGTAGCTACTAGATAAGGCTAACCTTAGTCCGCACAAGCTTTTCACACAAGCGATGATTAGTTGTGATTATCGACACTAGACAGAGACATAAAAGTGCCCGCTCCCAGTAGCAACGGGAGCGGGCGAAAAGTTGGGACGAGGCTAGTCCTCAGGCAATGTAAAACCAGCACCTACGCCACCGCGACGGTCCATATCCTCTAGGACCGCATCCATGGTGTTTGCGGCGGTTGGGTTATGGACCGGCCCCTGCAGCGGGGTGCGGCACGGGAAATTCACCGGCAGGAAACCGCCGGTAATCGAACCGACGAGGCGGCCGTTGACCAACAACGGTGCACCGGAATCGCCCATCATGGCGCAGACTTGGTTGACCTGAATCTTCTTTGCCTGCTGATAGGTAATGCCGCAGGTCTTGCCGGTGGCAACGCCCTGCTTGCACACCTGCTGCCCCGGCTTAACGCCGCCGCCCAACTCATTGACGGTCACGCCATTGTAGGAGCGGGAGACCTTGGCCTTAGAGCCGAACTCGATGACGGCGTAATCCAAGTCCTCATTCTTGGATACCACGGTGCCCGTCGGGCCAATCTGCTCTGAATCGGCGGAGGTGACCGAATCCCCCACGTTGCCGCAGTGCGCGGCGGTGAGCCCCACCTTGCGGCCTGCATTATCGTTGCCCGCTACGGTCAGGGTGCACATCATGTTCTCATTGACATAAACCGGGGTGCCAGGGCCATAGAGCGACTCTCCCTCATTCATGGCTGCAACGGATTCTTCTGGAATGCGTGGCGCATCAAAGAAGGAGCCCGGCACGCGGTGCAGCACGTAATCAGCCTGTGGCTTGCCCGCAGCTACCTTGGAAAATCCATCATTTTTCCACTTGTAGTTCGGATTGGTGCCCTTCGGTTTAAACTCCGGCTGGGTGGCCTGCTCCGCTAGGCCGATGGGATTCGGGTTGGTCATCGGCTCCGCGTACTGCGCCTGCTGGGCCGTGTGCTGCACGGCTTGCTGCGCGTTGCGCACAGAGGAATCTACGGCGTCGGTGACGTTCTTATCCACCTGCGGGGTTTGGATGCCTACCTCAGCCAGGCCATCTCGGACCTGGTCAATAATCCCTGCGGAATCGAAATCCGGTTGGGGCAATTCCTGGGCGCCTGCGGCCGGGGATCCCAGGAAAAACGCACCAGCGAAAGCCGAGCCCACCAGGACTTTCTTAAGGTGCGGAATGCGAAGCATCAAGGTACCTACTTTCAGTTGTCAACATCGTGCAAGCTCGATACTGGCACGAAAAAATTGTGGAAGCAGCAAACTCCTGTGACTGTGTCCAAGCCGTTATATTTCTGCCAGAATTCGGGGGTGGTCACCCCTCCCCTATCATCGGGCGCATGGTCACACCGCTGTCTTATTCCGATACTTCTGGCTTTCCGCAGCTGCACATGTCACGAGTCATCGACGCTGATTTTGATACCGCCGCATACCGGCTTTTCCGCTGGTCAATACAACGCAGCGGCCTTTTCCGCGTGCGCCCCACCCATGAGGTGGTGGAGCTCGGCGCGGAGGTCACCATGGGCCTTGGCCCATGGGATTTTCGCTGCCGCGTGGTCGATGTATTCCACGAGGACGGCCGCTGCGGGTTCACCTACGGCACCCTTCCTGGACACCTCGAGCGCGGCGAGGAGACCTTCGCTCTGGAGCGCCTGCGCGATGGCCGCACACTGCTGCTTATCGACGCCGCCTCAGAGCCCTTCCTCCCCTTCCTGCGCCCCGTGGTAGACGTGCCGCGGCGCCTCCTGATTAGCCGGCTCTACCTCCACGCTTTGGACGATTAGCAGAATTGCGCATATGACAAAAGCCGCCTCCCCGACCCCTGGGAAAGCGGCTTAGTATCAACGCTGGTTAGGTTCTTGCGCTTGTCCTCGATGGACTCGCGTGCATCGCGCACAGCGCCCTTGACGCGGTCAAAGAAGCCACCCTTCTTCGTGGACTCCTCTTGGTACTCGTGAGCCTTGTCTTCCACGAAGCCCTTAGCGCGCTGGAACGCATCGCCGACGGCGCTACCAGCCTCGGATGCCTTGTCCTTTAGCTGATCCAGGCGCTCAGAGGACTGCTGACCGTTGACGTTGTCCTGGTTCGGCGCAGTAGCAACACGCTCTTCGTTTGCTTCGCCTACGATGTGCTGGCTGGGCGCGTAGTCAGAGTTACCTTCATCCAGCTTCTCCTGCAGGTCCGGCTGCTGCGGGGCGGAACCAATGTGTTCTTCCTTCGCGCCACCTACGATGTGCTGGCTCGGGGCGTAGTCAGAGTTATCCTCGTCCAGCTTCTCCTGCAGGTCCGGCTGCTCGGCAGCTTTAGCCACATGTTCTTCCTCCGCTCCAGCGACAACGTGGTTCTGCGGTTCATACTTGCTTGCGGTGGACTCATCTCCGTCCGCAGACGGCTTTCCGACCGGCTTGGACAGGCCGGCTGCACCTGCGGCACCAGCTGCAGCTGCAGCGGACTGCGAGGACTTGTCAGATTTAGCTGCCGAAGACGCGGTGTCTTTAGATGCTAGGTACTTGTATTCGTTGCGGTCCAAGTCGACCTCGTGGCCTAGTTCGTTTGCCATTGCTACGTACTCCTTTAAATAGATTTATCTTCTTCCTTCTAGGGTTCCAGAAAATTCAGGAGCGTGCACGGAAATGGGTATGGGAAAGCGTCGACCGGTGGAGGGATCAGTCATCTCTAAACACTCAACATGGAAGGTTTCGCGTACGAGTTCAGCAGTCATCACCTCCTCGGTGGCCCCTTCGGCCACAATGCGTCCCTCACGCATGGCTACGATTCTATCGGCGTAACGCGCGGCATGGACCATATCGTGGACCACCATGACCACTGTGACCCCGGTGCCATTGAGATCTCGAATCAGATCCAAAATGGACAATTGGTGCGCGGGATCGAGGTAAGTAGTCGGCTCGTCAAGCAAGGTAATTGGCGTTTCTTGGGCCAAAGTCATAGCGAGGAAGACGCGCTGGCGCTGACCACCGGAAAGATCTGCCGCGGGGGCGTCGAGAAGCTCGCTCACCCCAGCACGCGAGGCAGCACGCTCAACCGCTGCATGATCTCCGGCCCGCATCGTCGCTAGCGCCCCTGTATAGGGATATCGGCCGTAACCGATGACGTCACGCACTAATACCCCTTCCGGAGCCACGGGATGTTGTGGCAGAAAAGAAACTTCACGGGCAAAGGCACGCGAGGAATACTTGCTGATATTTTGGTCCGCGAGGTGCACCGCGCCTGCGCTGGGCGTAAGTTGGCGGCCCAATGTCTTGAGAAGCGTCGATTTGCCACAGCCATTCGGCCCGATCAGAGCGGTTACTTGACCTCTGGATAAATGAAGATTTACGTCCTTGACCACATCGGGTCCACCGTAGCCCACGGTTAATCCGCTGCACGTCAGTGTCATGTCTAGCCTCCGTTTCGCACTCGGGTCAGTCGAGTCAATAGGAAAATGAAATACGGTGCACCGATCAGCGCGATGAGCGCGCCAACGGGGATTTCCGTGGGGGCGAAAGCCCAGCGACCGAGCGTATCGCATGCGGTCACAAGGACCGCGCCGCCTAGGGCTGCCACGGGTATTTGCCAGCGCAGGTTCGCGCCAACAACCAAGCGAGCAGCATGGGGGACGATGAGTCCGGCGAAGCCCAAGACCCCGGCGGCGGCGACTCCCGCTGCGCCGAGGATGACGGCTAAGGCTACTGCTATTAGTCGCCATATCTTGGTGCTCACGCCGATGCCGGCCATGGTGGAATCATCCAGCGCGAGCATATCCAGGTGTTTTGCCACCACCATCGCGGCGGTTAGGGCGAGAAGGATAAAGGGGGCGACAATGGTGGCATCGCCAAGCGAGCGGGCGTAAAGCGAACCTTTCAACCATGTCATGGCCGCTCCTGCCTCTGGGGCAGACCGCACCAGGAGCAATTCGGTGATGGCGCCCAGCCCAAAAGATACCGCCACCCCGGTAAGGGGCAGGCGCACCGGATCGCTTGCCCCGCGCCCGGCGAGGAGAAGAACCAGCCCAGTTCCAGCCAACGCTCCAATAAAGGCTATGAAAGTCAGCAGGTGGGCCGGCAGGGCGCCTGATCCCATGAGTACCGCAACGGCCGCGAGTCCGCCGCCGGAGGTAATACCCACCGTATCTGGTGCGGCCAAAGGATTGCGTAGCGCGGACTGCAATAGACAGCCAGAAACGGCCATGGCAATACCGGCGCAGATTCCCACCAAGATCCGCGGCGCGCGGTACTTCCAGATGAGCGGCTCTCCGGTAACGAAGGCGGTGATCACCTCGCCCGGCGGTTTCATCACCGCACCGACGCTCATGCCGATGATTGCGCTCAACGCCAACGCCAGGATGAGACCTACTAGCACCCCAACAAATCTCTTATGCCGCATGCTTCCTCCTCCCCAGCGCATGGACGGACCACAACACTAATGGCATGCCAGCCAAAGAAGTCACGATGCCCACTGGGGTCTCGGCCGGTGCCCAGATTCCCTGGCCAACCGAATCAGCCACCAAAAGCACCGCTGCTCCAACAATTCCAGCCACGCACAGCCCCATGCGGTGGTGCGGGCCGCACACCCGCCACGCTACGGCCGCGGCCATCAACCCTAAGAAGCCAATCGGCCCAGTTGCAGCTACGGCCGGAGCAATAAGCACTACCGCCGCCACAATGGCAGCCAACCGAATGCGCTCCGGCTTCGCGCCGACAGCACCGGCCATGGCATCGCCTGCTACGAGCAAGTCCAGCGTTTTTGCACCGACTAAGGTCAAGGGAACCACGACCAGCACGGCAATCAGCGCCGGCACAATATCGTCCAAGCGCACACCGGCAAGCCGGCCAGAAAGCCACGACATCACCGTAGCCAGCTGAGCTTCATCTATCACCAAGAAAATGGAGGTCAAGGCGCTACACAGTGCGGAAACGGCAACGCCAACGAGTACCATGCGCTGGATCGCACCGCTCTTGCCGACGCCCACCGTCACCCCCACAGCAATCCCCGCACCCAGCAGCGCACCGGGCAGCTGGTCAACGCTCGAGGTTTCGCTTCCTAAAAACATTGCGGTTGCGACTGCACCGAGTGCCGCACCGGAGTTCACACCAGTGATGGACGGATCGGCGAGCGGATTCGCGGTTGCCGTGCGCAGCAATAACCCACCTACACCTAGTGCAATACCGACCACCGTGGTAGCAAGGAGACGGTCAAAAGCCACGCTATGCAGCTCTTCTTCTAACCACGGGGTATCAACTGGCACCTGAACATGGCGGAGCCGCCACCACCACACAAAGGCAGCGGCAGCGGTTGCAAGGACCAAGCAGACGCTGGCTTTAGTTCGAGGTGCCACTACTTTTCAGCGGCGATCATGTCATCGAGCATATGCTCGGCGGAAAGCGGCCCGCGGGCGCGCGACCAGATATCTTGGTCCACCTCTACGATGTCGCCGCTGCCCTTGGCATAGGGCGTCTTTTTAAACGCATCGACGTCCTTGTACATAAAGACTCGGTCAGCCTTCATACCAGGGAGCTTATCGCCGGTCAGTTCCGCTACATCAGTCTTAGATTCGATGGATGACTTCTCACCTTCGAAAGCATAATCATAGCCCACCTCGCTCAGTAGCGACTGGGGGAAGGAAGGGTTGACCCAGGTATAGAGCATCTCACTGGACCACCCAGCCACAACAGCACGGCTGCCCGGCTTTACCGCGTCCTTGGTCTGAGCAATCTTGTCCTCGATGCGCTGACGGACTTCTTTGGCCTTTTCCTCTTTACCTAGCTTGGCCGCGATCTCATCCATCGAGTCCAGCACGTCCAAGTAAGTCTCATCTGGGTAGGATTCGGTCTGCGCAATCTCTTCCAGCTGCGGCATGATATCGGCTTGACGGGTAGGGCTAGCCAAAATCAGATCTGGTTCCAAAGACTGGATAACTTCTAGGTTCGGCTGCTTGGCTTGGCCCACAGAGGTTGCCTGCCCCAGCTGCTCTTTCAAAGTGGTCGGTGCCTCCGACTTACCGATTTCCACGGTTCCCACTGGGTCCACATCGAGGGCCTTGAGAATTTCCTCGTAGCGCCAATCAAGCGCCACAACTCGCTCGATCTTCTTTTCTCCGTTTCCTTCCTTAGAAGAAGAATCAGAAGAACACGCAACAAGGCCTGCGCCTAGGGCTAGGGTGGCTACGAGTGCGATAACTGCACGCACATTCATGAAGTCTTTCTTTTGCATAGCCTTACCTTACTCAGGTGAGGGTTTGCTGTCTAGGGTCTGATTGCCACGTTCCCGATACGGACCATGTTGCCGCACGTCCGCTAGAATCCGCCCAGTAAGCAAAAATAAAAAATGACCCTCACCGGCGAACCGATGAGGGCCTGGAAGTTGGTAGCGGGGGCAGGATTCGAACCTACGACCTCTGGGTTATGAGCCCAGCGAGCTACCGAGCTGCTCCACCCCGCGTCGAGATGACTTCCATCATCTGCGCTTGAACAGTGCGTTAACACAAAGTGTATTCGCTCTGTCCTGGCGACTCATGTAACTATACATAGGGAAAGGCACCTACCCAAATCCGCTGGGCAGGTGCCTAATCCATCGCGATTATAAGCCGGAACTACTAGTCCGTCTTCTGATAAGACTCCACAGCCTTATCGAGCTCATCTAGGGCGCGTCCGTATTCCTCGAAGGAACCATCGCGTGCATCTTCAAGCCCCTTCAGGGCCTTGTTGATGTCATCGATGGCGCCCGCCTCGTCGGAAGAAGACGGAGCGGAAGCTGGAGCCGAAGGCTTATCGTCCTTGGACTCGTCCTTCTTCTCCTCATCCTTGGCGCCGTCCTTGTCCTCGGAATCGCCGTCAACTTCCTCGATGTTCTGGGCAGACTTGGCGTCGATTCCCACCTGCTCGAGGGCATCGCCGATGGTCGGGGCATAGCCCACGCGGCCCTTATAGGACACGAGCACGCGCAACAGCTTCGGGAAGGCAGAGGCCTGGTCCTTGCGCTGCGAGTAGATCGGCTCGAGGTACAGGATTTCGCCACCACCGACTGGCAGGGCTAGCAGGTTGCCGTTGTGCAGGTCATTGGTGCCCTCCCACAGGGTGCGGTCGCGGGCGACCTGGTCGGAGGACATCATCGCATCCTGCGCCTGCTTCGGGCCCTGGGTCTGTGTATTGGTGGGCAGTACGCGCACGGTGATATCGCCGTAGTTCTCCGGTTCGGAGGATACGGCCATGTGCGCAGACAAGAACTCGCGGTTAAGACCACGGTAAGAGGTGGTCAGCTGGAAGGTCGGCTTGCCGGTCTCCGGGTCAGCGGCCATCACGTAGTACGGCGGCTGATTGAGCTGACGGGATTCCTCCGCGGTGGGGTCATTCGGCACGGACCAGAAGGCATCGTTATTGAAGAAGACATTCGGGTCATCCACGTGGTAGCGCGCCAACAGGTCACGCTGCACCTTGAACATATCCTCCGGATAGCGGAAGTGCTCGCGCAGCTCATCGGAGATCTCAGCCTCAGGCTTAACGACGTCCGGGAACACACCCTCCCAAGCCTTGAGCACTGGGTCATTCTTGTCGAACTCGTAGAGGTCCACAGTGCCGTCATAGGCATCGACGGTGGCCTTGACCGAGTTGCGGATATAGCCGACCTTGTCATTGACCAAGCGCTGGGTGGTGCCATCGGGATTAAGGGTGTCCTGGGTGGCGTCGGAAAGTGAGGCACGCTGGGAATAAGGCAGGGACTCCAAGGTGGTATAGCCATCCACAATCCACTTCAGGCGGCCATCAACCACGGCCGGGTAGGTAGCGGAATCGGTGGTCAGCCACGGAGCAACCTTCTCCACGCGCTCGCGCGGATCGCGGTCATACAGCAGCTTGGACTCGCTGCCGACGCGATCCGAGAGCAGGAAGTTCAGCTCGCGATACTTGGCGGCATACATGGTGCGGTCAAAGATATTGCCGATGCCAACGCCGCCCTTGCCGTCATAGGTATAGGTGGAGCTATCGGTGTCGTACTCGACCGGGTTATCGCCGGTCTTGCCGGTAATCGCATAATCCATGCCATCGGCCGCACCGGCAATGACCGGGCCGTAGTAGATGCGCGGCTGATCAACCTTAATGCCAAGGGACTTCTCTGCGTCCTGAGTTTCGCCTTCACCCTCGGACTCGCCGGCCTGGGTCTGTAGGTCAGACACGGTAAAGATGGGGAAGCCACCGCGGGCAGACCCTGCATCGCGAGCTACCTCGTCGACTTTATTGGCCTGCGCTGCCACAAAACCGTTGCCGTGGGTGTAGACGGTGTGGCGGTTAATCCAGTCCGACTGATTCTCCCGCAGCTCGTTCGGATCCAGCTCGCGGGCGGCGACAACGAAGTCGCGCTTCTTGCCGTCGATCTCGTAGCGGTCCATCGACAACGTCTCTGGGAAGCCGTAGAAGTTCTTCAGCTGCTGCATCTGGGTAAAGGTAGGAGAAAGGATCTCCGGATCCAGCAGGCGGAGGTTATTGATAGTGGCGTTATCAGAGGCCACCTTGTCATCAGAGACATCATCCCCGCCCCAGTTGTCTTCATAGGTGACGTGGTCATCAGTGAGCCCATAGGCATAGCGGGTGGCCTCGATATTGCGGGCGATGGATTCTTCTTCCTTTGCCTGGCGGTTGGGCTGTACGGAAAAGCGCTCCATCAGCAGCGGCCATGCCTGGCCAATGACCAGCGAGGACAGCAGCATCAGCACCACGGCCAGGCCGGGGATGCGCAGGTCCTTGATGACAACGGCCATAAACAGGGCCACGGCCACGAAGATGCCAATGATCATCAAGATAATTTTCGCCGGCAGGTAGGCGTGAATATCGGTATAGGAACCACCGGTAAAGAGGTCGTGCTGGGTATTAAGCAGCTCATAGCGCTCCAGCCAGTAGCCGATGACTTGGACTACCATCCACAGGCCGGCGGTAATCGCCAGCTGCAGACGAGCGGGGTGGGAGATGGAGCCGCGCACACCGGCGGCTTTATTACCAATGCGGATGCTGCCCAGCACGTAGTGGCCGAAAAGCGCGATGAGGAAGGCCAGAATCAACAGGATGGATAGGGTGCTGACCACCATCTTTAGAACTGGCAACGTGAAGGCATAAAAACCTAGGTCGTGGTGGAACTGGGCGTCTTGTTCGCCGAATTCCTGGCCGTTGAGGAAGAGCAGTACCGTGCGCCAATTGGACTGGCCGATGAAACCGGCGATGATGCCCACGATGGCGGGGATGACCTTGAAGAAGACGCCCATGGACTTCTCAATGGACTTGCGGTACTGATACACCGGCGAGTTCAGGTCTCCCAAGTCGAGCGAATCCGGGCGCCCGCGCCAGGCAAAGTAGCCGGCGGCCCACACCACTGCAGCGGCCACAAGACCGAAGATGATAAAGAGGACTATCCGCGCCATAATCGCGGTGGTGAAGACGTTCCGGTATTCAATCGCACCAAACCACCTCCAATCCGTGTACATGCCCACGAGCATGGGGCCGAAGAACAAGAGGACGGCAATGATGGCCGCAATGATTGTCGCGACCCGCGGGGGCCGCTTCAACGGGGCGGCTGGTGTGGATGACCCTAAGGACAACGCCAGCTCCAATCAACTAGTGCGAATTTAAAACCTGTAGACTTCTTCCAGCTTAAGGAAGCAATACACAGATAACGAATAAGGATGTTCATGAGTTCCCCCGAATTATCACAGCCAGCTTTAAACCGCGCGATGACCGAAGCCGTCGAATTCGTCCACGCCGAAGGCTGGGGCGCCCGGCCCACCATCTTCGCGCTGGTTCCCACCCACTTGGTAGCCGATCAGCTTGCCGCGCTCGATGAGGAGGACGCCGCACCGCTTACGCTCATCGTGCAGGATAATGTGCCCGAAAACATTGAGCCTGGCTCAGAGCAGCTGGCCGATTATGTCTCCCGCCTGGCCTGGCCCCGGGAGGTTGCCGGCGTCATCTTGGCCCAAGAAATTAAGTTCCGCGATACCTCTAGCGAGGACCCCTCCCCTCGCCCGGCGCGCCTTTATTCCGGGGCACTGCGAGAGGAAGGCATCGAAACCACCTTGCTGCAGCTGCGTCCCACCGAGGAGGAGCTGGAAGCGGCCGGACCGTTCGCAGAAGATGACATCCAGCTACGCGGCGGCCCACAGGTAGCTCCGGGGGTCATTGCGGCTTTGCGCTATGGGCTGAACCAAGACCCGGATGCGCTAGATTAGACTGAAGTGACAATTCTCGCCTGCGACTAAGGAGCATTTTCCTACCGTGCGACGCACTACTCTCACTCGCCTGACCGCCACCCGCGCCACCGCAGCAGCGCTTCTGCTGGGTGTAGGCGTGAGCACTGCCGCTTGTTCCTCGGACGATGCCGCGCCTGCCGACGCCCCCGTGGAGACCACCGCCGCCGGCGCCGAGACCACCGCCCCTGCGGCGGATACCGCTGAGGAAACCAGCACCGTCTCTAGCTCCTCCACCATTGAGTCCAGCGCTGAATCGAGCGCGGCGGAAAGCTCGGAGGCGTCGGAGGGGGCGTCGGCAAGCAAGGAGCCCGGAACCGAAAAGTTGGAAAAGTCTGTGGCCAAGGCCTATGACATCTTTGCTCCGGTAGCGCCCAAGGAGCTTTTCGCCCTCTTTGACCGCTGCGATTCCACGGGCGGGGACGATTCCTATAACTGCTCTGGGCCAGAGGTAGGCCAGTTCCAGTTCTTCCGCTCGCACTCCAAGGCGAAGCAAACCACGCAGGTGCTTACCGAGCTGCGCAGCTCGCAGGTCATTGAGGATGACGGCGACCGCGTCGTAGGCTGGTCCACCTTGGGAACCACCGCGGTCATTACCGTAGTGGACAATAAAGAAGGCATGGTCATGCAGCAGATGATCTCCTCCGACCAAGAAGACCCAGAAGAGAAGATCAAGGAGCTGGGCCTAGCTAAGTAGGCTGGCTACTGGCAGGTTTTAATATCCTTGCCGTCCGCGAAGTCCTTCATCGTGGACACTGCCTCATCCAAGGTGGAAACTTCCGCGATGGGCATATCGCCATGGTCGCTCGCGGCGGCCTCGGAGCAATTATCCTTCGGCGCGAGGAAGAGCTCCGCTCCGGCCTCGTGCGCCGCGGCGATTTTATGTTGGATGCCGCCAATGGGGCCTACCTGGCCGTCTTCCTGAATTGTGCCCGTACCGGCCACGAACTTGCCGCCGGTGAGGTCTTCCTCGTTGAGCTTATCGATGACCGCCAGGGTAAACATCATGCCGGCGGAGGGACCGCCAATATCCTGCAGGTTGTATTTGACCTTAATATCGTCTTGCGGGACCGAGAGCATGGCGATGCCCAGCATTGCCTGCCCCTTCTGCTGGGGGTTCTCCCCTAGCTCTATTTCTTCTTCTTGCTTCTTGCCGCCACGCTGGACGGTCAGCGTGGCCTTATCGCCCGGGATTTTCTGCTTGATGACGTCTTGGACCTCGCCTGGCTCCGAGACCTCCTTGCCGTCTACTGCGGTAAGGACATCGTCCTTTTTCAGCGCGCCCTGCGCCGCGCCCTCATCCATGACTTCCGCGATGGTGATCTTCACCGGCAGGTGCAGGTAATCCATTGCCGCGACGGTTGCGGCAGACTCGGACTGGGTAAAGGCCTGCTTATTGGACTCTTCTACCTCTTTATCGCTCATGTTCTGCGGAATGACGGTATCGATGGGCACGATGGTGTCATCGGTCATCATCCAGCGGCCTAGCGCCTGCGCCAGGGTCATATTGGTGCGCACAGAGACCGTGGTCATGTTGAGGTGGCCGTCGGTGTCATAGGTTTTCGGCGCCTGGACATCGACGACCTGAGTGCCGTCGACCTCCCCCAACGTGTCCACCGTGGGACCTGGCCCCTCAGCGGCATAAGGCACGGTCAAAGACACATCAGTGCCAGGGATATGGTCAAGCGATACCAACGCACCGGTGAGGACGACGGGGATGGCACCCCAAGCAATGGTGCGGACGCGACGGCTAGCAGGAGAATTCACGGATCAATACCCTACAACCTTTGCCGTAGTGTTCGCTGTCAGCGTAGCGGGGATCATGGAAAGTAGCCGGACGGTGCCGGTAGATTAGGACGCATGAGCAACGGATTCGGTTTTTCTTTCCCCAATAACGATGACGACGATAATGACGGACGTCGTGACCAGAACCCGTTCGGCGCATTCGGCGGCGCTAATGGTGGCGGCCTGGGTGACATGCTGAACCAGTTCGGTCAGATGCTGTCCGGCATGGGCTCTTCCATGAACTCGCCGGAAAACTCCGGCCCAGTCAATTACGACATGGCTAAGCGCATCGCCCTGCAGCAGATCTCGCAGTCCAAGGCGGTAAGCGCGGACGATACCAAGGCTGTAGAGGAATCCGTCCGCTTGGCGGAGCTCTGGCTTGATGACGCCACCTATTTGCCCACCGCCTCCGGCACGGCCAAGGCTTGGGATTCCAAGCAATGGTTGGAAGAGACCATGCCTGCGTGGCAGCGCATGGTCACCCCGGTGGCAGAGCACATGAATGATGCTCAGCTGGACTCCATGCCGGAAGAGGCCCGCGAGATGATGGGCCCCATGACCAAGATGATGAACCAGATGTCTGGCATGAACTTTGGCATGCAGCTTGGCCACGCCTTGGGCGATTTGGCCTCCCAGGCGCTGACCGGCTCCGATTTCGGCCTGCCCATCGCCCCAGCCAATACCGTGGCACTATTGCCACAGACCATCCAGAAGGTCGCCCGCGAGCTTAATGTTCCTGGCCAGGAAGTGCTGGTTTATATTGCCGCCCGCGAGGCTGCCCGCCAGCGCCTGTTCAAGCACGTGCCCTGGCTGGTAGAGCGCATCGTCTCCTCTGTAGAGGAATATGCCATCGGCCTGGTTATTGATACCTCCCATCTGGAGGAAGTCACCCGCGAGCTCAACCTCGAGTCCGGCGATCCACAGGCAATCCAGGACGCGATGAGCAAATTGCAGGGCATGGACCTCTCCCCGCGCATTACCTCCAAGAACACTGCGGCCGCATCCCGCCTCGAGACCCTGTTGGCACTCGTTGAAGGCTGGGCCGAGCACGTCGTTACTGAGGCACTGGGCGAGCGCATCCCGTCGACCTCGAAGCTGACCCAGGCATGGGCTCACCGCCGCAGCACCGGCGGTTCCGCCGAGAACGCCTTCAGCAAGGTGGTCGGCATCGAACTTAATGCCCCGAAGGTCTCTGAGGCCGCTGAGCTATGGCGCCGCGCCACCGTCGCCGTAGGCGCGGAAAAGCGCGATAAGGCCTGGGATCACCCGGACTTCCTGCCCACTGCAGAGCACCTCGATAACCCGGCCGCCTTCATCGACTCCCTGCTGGACGAAGGCCCGGATGAGGGCTTCGAAGAAGAGTTTGCCAAGTTGGAGGAAATGCTCAAAAACGGCGAGGATTCCTCTGCCGCGCAAGGCGACGAGTCCGAGAAGCCGGAAGGCGAAGACGAGAAGAAGGACAAGGGCAACGAGGACGAGGAGAACTAGCAGCCCCAGCGCTGATAGGCCTCAAGATAGCCCTTCGCCCGCTCAGCGTGGGGCGCCCTGTCCGCCCACTGCCAAAAATCCCGCCCATGACGCGGGATAAAGGTGTGGGTGAGCTCGTGCATAATCACTGAATCCAGCACATAGTCCGGCACGTGTTGCAGCCGGTCACTGAGCCGAATATCCGCGGTGGAGGTAGTACAGCTACCCCATCGCGTATTTTGATTGCTCACCCACCGAATAGAGCCGATGGTTGCACGGCCATCTAAATACGCCGCGTTGAGCCGCCGCGCATGTTCTTCGAGCTGGGCGTCCGTGCGGCGGCCACTGCCCTGTTTCTTCTCCACCCGCGCCAACATGTCTGCGACGGCATCGCGCTCATCCCTCACGGACATCCACGCGGGAATGCGTACCTCGAGCACCCCGGATACCATGCGCGCCTGCACGGTTTTCTTCCGCTTGGCAGAGCGAATGACTTTAACCTCTGGGGGCTGCGGTGCGATGGGCTGCGTGCTCGACATGACAGGTGATTGTACCTGTGGTGCAATGGAGACCACATACTTCGGGGGAAGGGGTTAAAAGCGTGGGGATTTCTGCCACCCAAGTGGTCTTGGCGCCAGGCAGCGCAGTGTTGTGCCGCGAGGAAACGGTGATCCAATTTGGCATGGATGCCACCCGCGTTGGGGTTGCGGAAACTGGAAGCGCGCTCACCGTCGCGACGGCTTTCAACACCGCTCGCGAACCAGTGTCCCCGGAGGACTTATCTGAACGACTGCGTGCTGCAGGGCTTGAGAAGGCGGCGGCGCTGAGCCTCATTGAAGACGCACTGGACTACGGCATCCTCTGGCCACACAACGAGGCCGATGCCAAGGCAGACACCATTGTCCTCATGGGAGGATCCGCCTTGGCGGAGAGGCTCCGCGCGCGCCTTGAGGCGGATGGCTTCCAGGTCCGCATCCCGTTGGAGGAAGACAATGTCTTTTCCTATATCCACGACCTCGACGGCATGTATCCAGTACTTGCTGTGGACCAGCTGCACTGCCCACTGGATTGTGCGAATGCACTCGCGGGCACAGACACTACGTGGATTCCGGTGTCTTTGCTGGACAATCGTGGCGTCATCGGGCCTGTACGGCTGCGGGGCCAAGGACCGTGCCCATTGTGTGCGCACTTGGCCCGCGTGGATATGGACCCACTGTGGAATATCATCAGCACCCAGCTCACCCGCGTGCGCCGCACTCCGGAAGCCGTGGTGCTCGATGCGGTCTCGGCGCACACGCAGGTGACTATAAGACGACTGATGGGGCGGCCGCTGCCGCCAGGCGCACCGACCACAAAGCCGCGCCCCGGACAGCAGTGGGAGGTCGATGTCTACGGACACCATCAGCAGCGCACCGTCATTGCGCATCCACGCTGCCCGGTGTGCTTCGGCGGCAAGACCAACCTGGCTAGCTGCGAACCGAACGAATAACCTCTAGTACTTGGGCGCCGTAGCGCTCCAGCTTGCTAGGGCCTACGCCAGAAATGGAGAGCATCTCTGCCTCATCGGAGGGCAATTCCTCCGAAATCGCCTGCAGGGTGGCATCGGAAAAGATGACATAGGCCGGAACCTTTTCCTGGCGCGCAATCTGGGACCGCCACGAGCGTAAGGCGGCAAAGACCTCTTCATCGCCGCCGCCTTCACAATCTTCATGGCGGCCTATGACCTTTTCCGCCGGTGTTCCCAGCGGACCAGAGCACACGCGGCAGCGCTTCGGGCGGCGTGAGCGAGACCCACTGCCGGAGGCATCTTCGGCCGCCGGAACGATGCCATCGAGGAAGCGCGTGCGCTCGCGCGAAGCCCGCGAGCCGGTAGTCTTCGCCAGCGCCCATGACAGTGCGAGGTGCTCACGGGCGCGGGTAATACCCACGTAGAAAAGGCGGCGCTCCTCTTCTACCTGTTCGTCGCCGGCCTTAATGGCATGGTTGATGGGCATAAGCTTTTCCGTTAGCCCCACGAGGAATACCGCGTCCCATTCCAAGCCCTTGGCGGCGTGCACGGTAGCCAGCGTCACGCCTTCCATGGCTGGGGCCTGCTTATCGGTAGAGCGCCGGCGCAACTCCCCCAGCACCCCGTTGAGATCGATGCCAGGAGTGGATTCCACAATCTTTTCGATGAGCCCAACCAGCGCGTTGAGGGACTGCCAGCGCTCACGGGCCTGGGCGCCTTGCGGCTCGGTGGAGCTCAAACCCAGCTCGACAAACGCAGCCCGAGCAATCGCCACTGGGTCATCCGGCAGGTCCTCGCGGCGGGTCGCGGCGATAAGCACGCGGATAGCCTCCAGGATTTCCGGGCGGCGGAAAAAGCCCTCGCCGCCGCGGACTTGGTAGACCACTCCGGCGTCAGCAAGCGCCTGCTCAAACTGCTCCGACTGGGCATTGATGCGGTACAGGATGGCAATCTCGGAGGCCGGCACGCCCTGGTCCAGCAGCGTGAGGACCTGGCCGGCCACCTCCTGGGCCTCAATCTCTTCGGACTCATAGGCCTTGAAGGTGGGCTCGGGACCGGGCTCGCGCATGCCTTGCAGCTCCAAGCGCGTGCCAGCTGCGCGGCCGGTGGCCTTGCCGATGACCCGGTTGGCCAGGTCAGTTACCTGCGGCGTAGAGCGGTAGTCGCGCTGCAGCTTGACCACGGTGCCATCCGGGTACGTGCGTGAGAAATTGAGCAGGTAGTCCGGGGAGGCGCCGTTGAAGGAATAGATGGTCTGGTTAGCATCGCCCACCACGGTAAGGTCATCGCGTTCGCCCAACCAAGCGTTGAGCACCCGCTGCTGCAGCGGGGTAACATCCTGGTACTCATCGACGACAAAGGTGCGGTACTGCTCACGGAAGGTCTCCGCAATCGCCGGCACATTCTCGATGGCACCTGCGATGTGCATGAGCAGGTCATCGAAGTCCAAGTGCATCATGTCCGGCGTGGCCTTGGACTGCTCGTAGCGGCGGAAGGCCTCTGCTACCTTGGCCGGATCGGCCGGTGCACTGCGGTACGTATTGGCGATCACGGACTCATAATCTTCGGCGCTGACCAGCGCGGACTTAGCCCACTCGATCTCGGCCAGGACGTCTCGAATCATGTCCTTGGAATTATCCAGCCCCACCGAGCGCACCGCGCGGGCAACTAGGGGGAATTTATTATCCAGCAGCTGCCACGGAAGATCTCCTGCTACCTGCGGCCAGAAATACTTCAACTGGCGGCGCGCCGCCGCGTGGAAGGTCTGCGCCTGCACGCCGGCCACGCCCATAGTGCGCAGGCGATCGCGCATTTCTCCGGCCGCTCGCGCCGTGAAGGTCACCGCAAGCACGCGCTGCGGGCTCACAAAGCCTTGGTCCACCAAGTTGGCAATGCGATAGGTAATAGTGCGGGTCTTGCCCGTACCCGCGCCGGCCAAGATGCACACGGGCCCGCGCGGCGCCGTGGCCGCGCGCAGCTGATCTTCATCCAGCAGGGACAAATCCGGCTTAGTCACCGTGATACCACTCCATGATCATCGTGTGTGCAATTGAACCCGGACGTGGAAGCTTTAGCTCAAGGAGCTCGGCGCGCTCCACCCACCGGATTTCTTCCAATTCCCCATCAGTATGGCAGGTGGGGTGGACATCAGCCGTGCGCGCACAAAAGCCCAGCATAAGGGAGCCACTCGGTGGCCACGCCTGCGAGCCCCAATAGCGAATATCGTCCACCTTGCGCCCGGTTTCTTCCAGGGCCTCGCGTGCAAAAGCAGCCTCTGCGGTCTCGCCCGGCTCAACGTAACCAGCGATCAGGGAGAAAAAGCTAGTGCGGCGGCGATTGCGCGCCAGCAAAATCCGGTCGGTGCCGCTGAGGCGAATAAGCCCGATGACGGCAGGATCTAGGCGTGGGAAAACCATCCGGCGCTCGTCCAAGGGATCGCGTCCCACGATTCCCGGTGCTGGGTAGTCCAGCTTGTGACCGGTGCGCGGATCAAAGCGCTGCTCGCGCCGGTTGCGGATCAGCGCAATCGCCTGCAAAATCACCGGTCGGTCCGCAAAGAACGTCGCGCTTTCTAGCCGGCCCAGCTCGCTAGCACCGTCTTCCGGATACGCGCACGCCTGCAGGGTACCTAGGTCCACTACTGCGTGCTTGCCGACGCCCCCGGGAACCTTCTCCACCAGCACCGGTTCCCCCGCTGCCGTAACCGGAACCTGGCCGTGAGGAGTTACTGGGAGGAACATTTAGTCCTCATCATCATCGTCCATGACCTCGATGGGCTGTTCCATCTCATGCTTGATGTAGAGCAGGCGGTCGCCCGGCTTCAGCGCGGAGGCATCCGCGGTATCCACGCGGTGCAGCTCGTTATTGCGCAGGACAGCCAGCACGATATCTGCCAGGTGGCGTGGGTTGGACCCTACCTCGAATTCGCGCACGGCGCGCTCGGCTACGGAAAAACCCTCGTTGGGTGAAAGCAGGTCTTCCATCATCTCCACCACCGTCGGGGTGACGGTGGCCAGGCCTAGCAGTCGACCGGCCGTCTCAGCGGAGGTGACCACGGAATCCGCACCGGATTGGAGCAACAGGTGACGGTTTTCGGACTCGCGCACCGACGCCACGATCTTGGCCTTGGGCGCAAGCTCTCGCACGGAGAGGCAGCACAGCACCGCGGTATCGTCCGTGGATGGGGTAACGACAATGGAGCTGGCGTGCTCTACCCCAGCGATCTTTAGCACGTCCTGCTTGGTGCCGGAACCAAAGATGGTGACCAATCCGTGGTGCTCGGCGTGAGCGAGGGACGCACGGTTGGTATCGATGACCACGATCTGGGAGGACGGAACATCATCGGCCAGCAGCGCGGCCACGGCTCCGGCGCCCTTGGTGCCATAACCGATAACGACGGTGTGGTTACGCAATTGCTTTCTCCAGTTCTGGATTTGGAAAGTACGGCGGGCCTTATCCGTCAACACGGACAAGGTCGCGCCGACCAATAAAACAAGGAAGATCAGGCGGGCAGGGGTAATAAGCACTAAGTTAATGAACCTGGCCTGCGGGGACACGGGCACGATATCGCCGTAACCCACGGTGGTCAGGGACACCGCCGCATAGTAGGCGGAGTCCAATAACGACATGTCCTCGCTATACCCACCGCCGTCCACATAGACCACGATGGTCACGAAGACAACGATGCCAAAAGCCCACAGCACACGCTTGCCCAGCTGACGCCACGGGCTGGAATTTTCATCCCTCGGCACCGTAATGACATCAATGAGCGCGTGATCCGGCTGCGAGGACAGCTCGACCTGCGGCAAGAAGCGACTTCTAAAGCGTGACTTCATTGCCTGCGCACGTTTTTGGGCCACTAGTCCAGCCTTCTTTTCTGGTCTCGAATGGTTACTCAAGAGATTGCGCGCTTACGCAACCGCCCACATACCTTAGCCCTTGTGGTACTCAACTGACGATTCAAGGAGTTTCTTCAGCTCTTCCCCACGCGGCAGGCGGGCAGGCTCAAAGGTATAGCCATCGTGCACATAATAGAACGCTGCACGAATCCTTTCCTCGCCGTGGATGCGGCGCCAGGCCTCTGCATACACCGCTAGCTGTATCTTGGCAGCATCCATGGCTTCTCCCTGGGGTGGGCGGCCGGTCTTCCAGTCCACCACCATCCAGGTGCCATCCTCCAAGCGGAATACCGCATCCATGCGCCCGCGCACCACGGACTCACCAATAGTGATTTCAAAGGGCGCCTCCACGTGCTCCGGTTGACGCTCGGCCCACTCGGAGTTCAGGAAGGCCTGCTTGAGCTCTTCCAAATCGAAGTCTTCCGGTTCATCGATTCCCGGAAGTTCTTCCTCGCCCAATAGCGCCGGGCTGCCGAAGCGGTCCTCCAGCCACGCGTGGAAGGCGGTACCGCGCTTGGCATAGGAATTCGGCTTAAACGGCACGGGGCGGCGCTGCCTGCGGGCAAACTGAAGCGGGTCTGCCCGCAGCGCAACCATGTCAGAGGCGGTCAGCTCGCTGGGTAGCTCAACGTCTACCACCGGCTGTTGCAGGGCCTTATACTCCTCAATGAGAGCGCCAGCTTCCTGCTCCCATAACTCAAAGGTTTCACCCCGGCTCAAATCTGGGAGTTCCTCCATTGCTGCAAGGACTAGGTCCGCACCGGCGACTGCCTCTGGGCTAGCCTCAAGCGCTGGGAATTGTGCGCTCTCCCCAAAATCATCCTCGGAAGGCTCGTCGGGGACGGACCACTCCACCACGTACTGCGGGAATTGCTCTTTCAGGCGCTCTAGGTATTCATAGGGAACCTTCTTGTTCTTTCCATTGGCGTTATTGGTGCCCGAGCCGGTAACGGTCAGGGTAGATTCGGTACGCGTCAGCGCCACATAAAAAAGGCGCGCCGATTCTTCCGCCTTGATGGCGCTATCTGCTTTCTTAAACTCCTCGCACGCGTTTTGGAAATGCGAGCGCTTTTGGGCATCCTCCGGGACCTCAATATAGTCATCGTCTCCCGGGACCTTATCGATCCTGGACAGGAAGGTCTCTGCTTGTGCGCTATAGCTAGACGAATCCGCATGCACCACGCAGACGTGTTCCCATTCCAAGCCCTTGGCCTTGTGCGCGGTCATAATCTGCACGCGGTCAGTGGCCGCGGGAACCTCGCCAAGGTCTAGGCCATCTTCCTTTTCGAGCGCTAACGCAAAGTAATCCAAGAGCGCATACAAAGAATCACCGTGGAAGCCCGCGACGATATCGGCAAATTTATCCAGATGTGTCGCGCCCCCTGCGCTTCCACGCGCAAGGACTTCGGTGCGGATATTAAACAATGCTTCAATATCGGCGAAGATATCCACCAGCGGTTTGGACAGAGAATAGGTGCGCAGGTGTCGCAGTTTGGCAGAAACCTCTTCCATACGGGCGAGGCCTTGCGGAGTATAGCGGTCTCTCTCACCTAGATCGGCCAAGGCGTCGGCAAGGCCGACGCGCTGATCCGGCTCCTCAGCGGTGACATCTTCCAACTGCGCACGCAGGTAGTCTTCCGGGTCCATCCCCGGCTCCCAGCGCAAGCGCTCCTCCCTCGCGCCGGCCAGGTTTCGTTGGCGGGAAGCAAGCGCTTGAATATCACTAATTCCCAGGCCACAGATGGGCCCTGCCAGCACCCGCACTGCCGCAGGCAAGTCTTCTGGGCGCACGAGCATGGTGGCAATAGCTACGAGGTCCTGGATTTCTGGCTGCCACAGCAGGCCACCGAGACCAATGATCTCATTGGGTACGCCCGCTTTGTCTAGCGCCGCAGCGATGGGGGCGGAGTGCCTATTTTTACGCACCAAAACAGCCGCGCTGAAGGTATCTCCCTCGCGCTTTTCCCACTGCTCTTTCAGGTACTCGGCAACGAATTCACGCTCGCGAACTTCGCTGTCGAAGTACGCCAACTGGATGTCGCCTTCGCCCTTATGCGGGGCGGCAGACAGCTCGTCCACGGGACGTTCAACGCCTTCGAATACGCCCTCCGCCACTGAGTTAGCCAAGTCCAGCGCACCAGAGGGGTTGCGCCAAGAGGTGGTCAACTGGTCCTTCGGAGCGGGTGTGCCCGGCGCGACCGGGAAGTCCTCCACGAAGGCAGTGAGGTTTTCAGAGGTCGCACCACGCCACCCGTAGATGGCCTGCATTGGATCACCCACGGCCGTCACAGAAAGATCCTTTTGCTCCCCTCCGAACAGGCTTCGTAGAAGCACGCGCTGGGCATAGGAGGTGTCTTGGTACTCGTCTAGCATGACGACCTTATAGCGCTGGGATTGTTGCTTGCCCACCACAGGATGATCGCGCGCTACGCGGGCAGCGACGGCCATTTGCTCGCCGAAGGTGATGACTTGTCGCTCGGATTGTTCCTTTTTCAGGGCCTCCAGCAGCGGCACGTACTGCACGCGGCGCTCCTGTGTTTGGATATAGCCCAGCAGCGTCTTTGAGTATTCGGGGCCATTTTTTTGAGATTTATCGAGGTTATCGATGTCCGCCCGAAAATCGCGAGCATGCTCGGCGATGTGACTCGTGTCCTTGAGCCCATTATCGATGTCTTGGCTGAATTTCAGCAGGGTCTCGGTAATCGTGGCTAGGGCGCGATCATCCTCCAGCTGGCCGGTGTAATTGCGCACCACATCGTAGGCCAAGGAATAGCGCTCGGCCTCGGTGATGATGCGTGCGGTGGGCTCTACCGGAACCAAGAGCCCGTATTCACGGACGAGTTCTCCCGCGTAGGAGTCATAGGTGGCTACCTTCGGCGCGATGTTTTCTAGCGCTTCTGCCACCTCGCCGCCTGGCGGGATGAGGCCGGAATCGCGCAATTTAATCAGCTGCCGCCGGATGCGCTGCTCCAGCTGTTGCGCGGCCTTACGGGTGAAGGTCAGGCCGAGAACCTGCTCCGGGCGCACATAGCCATTGGCCACCAGATATACCACGCGCGAGGCCATGGTTTCTGTCTTTCCGGCACCAGCGCCGGCAACCACGAGTTTGGGGCTAAAGGGGCCTTCGATGACATGGGTTTGTTCCTCGGTAGGCGGAAAGTCCTTGCCCAAGGCTGCAGCGATCTGCTGTGGGGAAAAATTGCTCTTAGGCATCGGTAGTCATCCTTCCTTCTTCCTGCACGGGGCAGATGGAGGGAATTGGGCACTTATCGCAGTCTTTATTGGTGCGCGCTGTGATGCGCGGGCCGCGCATCTCTTCGACCAGCGGGGGTAGAAGTGCGGCGAATTCTTCCAGGGCCTCCGGCGATTTATCGCTTTGCCAAATCTCACCAATCTTTTTGGTGGTCGCACCCGGATACACCAGCACACCGCCCTGGCGCGGCATGCCTTCGCCGTCGTGAACCTGGTGGCCGTCAAATGCGCCATGGGCAAGCGCGAGCTGATAGGTCATCAGCTGCACATGGTCCTCGCCCTCTTTCTTAGCTGGCGTGCTTCTACCCGTCTTGAGGTCCACCACCAAGTAATTTCCCTCTCCATCGCGAAGCAGACGGTCCATATAGCCGCCGATGCGCACCTCCTCGCTGACGCGTACGCCTACGGGGATTTCCACACCGGCAAGCTCTTGATTGACCTCGGATTGGCGCGCCCATTCCCGGGCGCGGTCCAACAGGGTGGAAAACTCATCGAGCTTAAAACGCAATTGCCACTGCGGTACGTCCTGAATGCGCTCGAAAGCCTCCATCACCAATAGCTTGGCCTTTTCCGCATCCATCCCGCGGCCAATGGCTTCAAAGAAGGCGTGCGCCAAAGTACCGCGGAGCAGGTGCTCCTCGGTGCTTGGGTCCTCGGTCACATTTCCTAGCACGGCCTTGAGCGGGCAGTTGAGTAATGCTTCCACCCGGGAGGGTGACAAACTGTCGCTGGTATGCAGCGGCAGTTCAGCTGCAACGGAGCGCGCAGACCACCACTGCTCCGGGTGGGCGCCAGGGATATCGGCTGCCGCTAGCCGAGCGAGTTGGCGCGCTGCTTGTTTGCGCTCAACCTCACCGGATTCCGGATTGGTAACTACGCGGCGCAATTGTGCGACAAAGGCCGGCACGGACAGCACCGCCACATCGAGGGGATCCACCTCGAGCCCGTCGCGCAATGTCACGGGTGCGGGTTCGGGCACATCGAGGCCCAGTTCGCGCGGGAGCTGGGTGCGACGCAGCGCCCGCTTTGCTTGCCGACGCCCAGCCTGGCCGGGCACGTCCACACCACGGCCAGCGAATTCGCTAATGAAGCGCGAAGGCTCAGAGACCGTATCACCTTCCGGGTTTTCCACAGCGGCAATGAGCAGGCGCTGTCGGTGACGCGTGGTAGCGACATGGAAGAGTCGACGCTCCTCTGCCAAACGGGAGGCAACGTGGCTGACGGGGGTATCGGGATCAATATCGTGGTCGAGGAGATCGATGAGATCTTCTTGACCAAAGATGGAGCCGGTCTCCCCTAGCGAAGGCCAGCTTCCTTCCTGCGCGCCGGCCACGATGACGGTATCCCATTCGCGGCCCACGGCGCCGTGTGCAGTCAGGATCTCTACTGCCTGCGGAATAGCGGTGCGGCGGTCACGCACACCGGTGGGAAGTTCCTGTTCGGTGATATGCGTCAGGAAGGCACGCAGCGAGGAATCAGGGCGGCGCTCGACGTAGTCACCTGCGGCGTCAAAAAGCGCCATCATTGCATCCAAGTCGCGGTCGGCCTGCGAGCCGGTCGCACCACCGCGCAGCGCCGAAGCCTGCAGGCGGTTATCGAGCTCGGTTGCGCTCCACACAGCCCAGAGGACCTCCTCCACCGAGGCCCCGGAGGCGAGTGCGTCCCGGCCGGCGCTTAGAACCGCGCGTACACGCTCCAGAATGGAGTATTCGTGCTCAGTAAGTTGCCCATTAAAATCTGGAAGCTCGCCATAGAGAAGACCGCGAAGGCTATCGATGCCCCGGGTGGTGGAATCCCAGCGGCGCAGACCGCGGATAAGGCGGCGCAGGGTGACGGGATCGGCGCCACCCACGGGGCCGGTGAGTAATTCTTCCAACTCCGAGTTTGATAGGTCTTTCTCCAAGGCACGCAGGGCGAGCAGCACGGCGGAAACCAAACGCTGTTCGGCTAAGACGACGTCGGTAGGGCTAATGTGCACGGGCACGCCGGCGGCCAAAAGAGTGCGGCGCATCTGCCCGATATCACCGGTTGAACGAACGATGACGGCGATATCGCGCCAGGCCACGCCGTCTTCTAAGTGGCGGCGGCGCACAGTATTGGCTACGACGTCACGCAGCCTGCCCTCCGAATCCACGATGGAGATGCACGCCGGTGTGGGTGTGCGGTGAGGCTCGGTGAGCTCGATGTCGTGGTCAGCTGGGAAGTCCCGCAGGAAACGCGAGCTAGCACCGCGGAAGGCATAGACGGACTGATCGGCATCGCCGCCCACCACCACGAGATCCGCCTGCGGGGCCATTTCGCGAATGAGCTTGCCCGCAGTGGGATCAAGCAATTGCGCATCATCGACGATAATGGTGCGGAAGGGGTGCTCGCGCAGGAGCTGGGGGCGCTGAAGAACTGCGGTCACCAATTCCGCAGCGGAATAGGAATGAGCGCGGGAAAGAAGCTGCACGTGTTCGTACTCGCGCAGGAATTCACCCGCCGCGGACCACATGGGGCGGCCGTGCTCGGCGCCGAGGCGCTCTAGGTCGCCCGGGCCCAGGCCGCGTTCAATGGAGCGCAAAAGGAAATCGCGCAGCTGCCGGGCGAAGCCCACATATTCCAGCGCGGGGCGCATTTCCGCGGGCCACGAGCCATGTCCGTCTTCTGCTTGGCCAGTGAGCAGCTCGCGGATGACGGCGTCTTGCTCCGCACCGGTGATAAGTCGCAGCTCCTCCTCGGCCGCTGTGCGCAGCAACGCGAATGCGAGGGAGTGTACGGAACGCACCATGGAGGTCTGTGCGGCGTAATCCTCGAGCCGCTCAGAGAGCTCGCGGCGCAGCCGGGCGCCGGACTCCTTTGAGGGAGCGATAACGAGGATGCCAGAGGGATCCGCGCCGGTCTCCCGGGCTTTATCCAAGGCATGAATGACGGTATCGATAAGGAAGCTGGACACACCGGTGCCGGCGGCACCGGTTACCTTCCAGCTACCGGATTCGGGCAGGTCAACAGGCCAACTGCGGGTCGTGGCGGACTGGGTACGGGGAACGAGGCGCACCTGCGGGGACGGTGGAAGGACCACTCCCGCACGCGCGGTGGAATGGGGGTCGTAACTCACCGCTCCAGTATGGCAGATGCCCGCGACACCAGATGCTGCTCCACCCGCTCAATGTGCGAACGCGTGTTTGAACGCGAGGCGGGGTGCAGGTCATTGATGTGTCGGCGATACGACACCGCGCGCAACAGCAATTCCTGCATACCGAGTACGTGACTGAAGCGCTGGCAAATCCCATCATCAACAGCCTGGGCAATGAGCCCGTCCACAATAACCAAAGCGGCGGTCCAGCCGGCTGGGCGTGGGGATTCGCTCGGCACAATCTCCACGATGCCCGGCGGGTTGGAGCCATGGTAAACCGTGGTGGTGAGAAGAGCGGTGTGGGCGGGGATAAGGGGGACGTCGGCAAGCAGTGCTGGGCGATAAGCCTCGCCCGTTTCCTCCCAGGCGGCGCGCTCTGCGCGAGCGAAGGCATCGCTGCGCTGCCCGTTGGGAAGGGGTACCTCGGCTATAGCCGCATCCAAGCGCAACGCCATCTGTGCGGTTTCATCAATTCGCCCGCGTACTTGGCCCGGAATAAACTGGGTAGCCTTCCACCCAGCGGCCGTGTGCCGGCCATCGCTCGACAGCACCGGCCGGGAAACGCGGGCCCCCTGCACGCTGAGGCGCTCGCGCACCTTGGCGGACCAGGCGGCAAACGGACCGGCCTGGGAATAGACCACGTCGCCCACCTTGATGCCGTTATCCCACACCGGACCCAATTGATCGCCCTGCGCGCGGCGGGTACCAGTGGCACCGGTTTCCGCGTGGAAGGCGCTTAAAACATGCTCTGGGGGAAGCGGCATCCTTAACTCCTATTCGGGTTGGTGGGGATCCTTATTATCCGGATTCGGATAAGGCCACGGGTTAGGTGAGCAGGTCACGTCCTCATCAGGATAGACCTCGCTGGGCTTGCGATCGTGCAATTTTTTGTTGTTAAGGTCCAAGGTCTGCTGCATCATGATCGGCGCTAGCTTGCCTTGGCCGCCACACGGCTGGTGGGCCGCATAGCCAATGGCATGGCCCAGCTCGTGGTTAATGACGTACTGGCGATAATTGCCCACATCGCCTTCAAAAGGCGTGGCGCCGCGCACCCAACGGGCCTCGTTGATAATGGTGGTGGACTCTCCAGTAATGGTGGTGTGGCAGGAGGTTTCCGTTTCAATCTTCTCGCCGCAGCGCTCTGCGGCGGTGCCGAGCGAGGTCAGCTGGATGCGGGTATCCGGTTCCGCATCGGCGGCCACGTGCTCGAACTCGAAGTCCTTCTGTGCGGTCCAGCCGCGCGGGTCAGACAAGGTGGCCTCCACCATGGCGGCAAATGACTCATCGCCGCCATACGGTGCGGTGTTAAGACCATCTTCTACCTCGATGGAATAGCGCACCTTTTGCTCGCCGCCCTTACCCGTGACGGCGCCAGGCTCACCTACCTCGTGGAAGGTGCCCTTGCCCTGCTTGGTATAGGAGCCACCGGGCGGCATCTCGCTGATTTCCCGCTTGACCGCTGCGGCACCGGCAGGATCAGGGCCTACCTTCTCCGTACTCGTTGGGGCAGCTTCGCTAGTGGCTTCCGCCTTTTCTTCAGAGGAAGAGGCGGTGGCGATATCGACGATGAACCAAATGGTCAACGCGATCATGAGGGGGATAGCCACCACGCGCCACCAGCCATATTGACGCGCAAACCGGACCACCGCATTGGGGTGGTCCGGCGCATGGCCCTGGCTCCGGTGAGCGTGGCGATTCTCCCTTTTTTCCATGGGGCCTTAGGTTACCCGTTTGTATTTAAAAAAGCTGAATCAGCAGCCCTATGCGCTCGCCTAGGCGCCGGCGAATCCCACGGCGTGCTTCTTTGCAATGCCGACCTCGACGTAGACCACGCGGTCAGTGCGCACGAGGTACTTGCGGCCCTTGTCATCTTCCAATTCCAGGGTGGAGTTATCCGCCAGGGCACTGTTGATCTTCTGCGTCAGCTCGGCTTGGTCACCTGCAGCGCTAATGACCAGCTCGCGAGCGGTATCCGCGAAGCCAAACTTGATATCCATGAAGATTCCTCCTCTAACTAGAGTTTTATTGTCAATGGCCCCACTATAACCATCCCGGCTACTATCAAGGTGTGTCTGACATAAAATCCCAGCCACCGAGCTTCGCGGAACTCGGCGTTGCGGCCGAAATCTGCGATGGTCTCGCCACTCGTGGCATCACGCGTACTTTTGCAATCCAGGAATTAACCCTGCCCATCGCGCTATCTGGCCAGGACTTGATTGGCCAAGCGCGCACTGGCATGGGCAAGACCTATGGCTTTGGCGTGCCGCTTTTGGACCGCGTCTTTGATGACGCCGATATCGACGAGCTCGATGGCACCCCGCGCGCCCTCGTGGTGGTCCCTACCCGCGAGCTTGCCCAGCAGGTCACCGAGGACTTACAGGTGGCTGCCGCCCACCTGCCCGTGCGCTTAGCCTCCATTTACGGCGGCCGTCCCTACGAGGAACAGATCAAAAAGCTCAACAAGGGCGTAGATGTCATCATTGGCACGCCTGGCCGATTGATCGATCTCCACGAACGCGGCGAACTGCAGCTAGATCGCGTGGCTATCTTGGTGCTCGATGAGGCCGACGAGATGCTGGATCTGGGCTTTTTGCCCTCGGTGGAGGCTATCCTCAAGGCACTCGATGGCAATGCCCACCAAACCATGCTCTTTTCCGCCACGATGCCGGGCGCGATTTTGACGCTTGCCCGCCGTTTTATGGAAAAACCCATCCATATCCGTGCCGAATCCGGCGAGCAAGAATTCACCCATTCCTCCACTCGCAAGGTCACCTTCCAAGCCCACCGCATGGATAAGGTTGCCGTTGTCGCCCACGCCCTGCAGGCCGCCGACCGCGGACGCACCATCATCTTCGCTCGCACCAAACGCGCGGCCGCCCAGCTGGCCGATGACCTAGCCCGGCGCGGCTTCCATGTGGGCGCGGTCCACGGCGATCTGGGGCAAAAGTCGCGCGAGAAGTCGCTCCATGCTTTTCGCACCGGCCAGGTGGATATCTTGGTCGCCACTGATATTGCCGCCCGCGGCATCGACGTTGATGATGTCACCCACGTCATCAACTATCAGGTTCCGGATGATCCGATGACCTTTGTCCATCGCATCGGCCGCACGGGTCGCGCCGGCCATACCGGCACCGCTATCACCATGGTGGGCTATGATGAGCTGGCCAAATGGCAGGTTATTAATGATGAGCTGGATTTGGGTGAGCCGAATCCGCCGCAGTGGTTCTCCACGTCCCCGGAGCTGGCCCAGGCGCTAGACATCCCCGCGGAGGTAGAGGAAACTGTCGGCCCTGAGACCAAGGTCGTGGGCCAGGTGCCTGTCCGCGAAAAATCCCCCACCCGTACCACCGCGCGCCGCGGCAGCTCCCGGCGCCGGCGAGGAGGCCGCCGATGACTAAAGCTCCCATTTTGCGCTCAACGCCCGCCGATTGGAAGGCTACCGGCATTATTGCCGTGGTCTGCGCCATCGCGGTCGGTGGGGCGGCTATCACCGCCAATATTAATCAGGCGCATCTGAGCCAAGCGGCCGTTCCTGGGGATAAGGATGCACCCGCGCTTGCCGACGTCCCCGATGCCCTCCACGAGTCCTTCAGCCTCCCCAATGAACCAGTACCCGGCCAATACCGGGCAGTCTCGGCACACGGACTGACCATCACGCACGCCGATCACACGCTCACCGCCACCAACCCGGATGGCTCCGAGGCGTGGACTTATGAGCGCACGGATGCTGATCTCTGCTCGCTGTCTACTGCGTGGGGCAAGATCGTGGCGTCGTATAAAACCGGCGTGGGCTGCGGGGATACCGTGGCAATTGAAGCTGCGACTGGCGAGTATGACAGCACCCGCAGCGCCGTCAACTCGGAAGAGGTAGTACCCGTTTCCTCTAATGACCGGGTAGGAACGGTCTCTACCGACCGCATTGATCTGTGGCGCTCCGATTTGGTGCGCACCGTGGAATACGGTGACGTGGAGGCAAAACAGGAGCCGGACAAGCAACCGCATGAGGACTGCACCATTAGCTCCGCGCTTACCCGTACCGAGAATTTGGCACTGACCGAGTCCTGCCCCGATAAGCCGGGCACCACCTGGCTGCGCTTCCAAGACACCACCCCTGATGATTCCCGTGAGCCCGATATCGCTGCCGATGTGGACATAGCTACCGACGGCGCCCGCCTTATCGCCGTGGGACAAAAGGCCGCCGCCGTCTACCGCCCAGGACCGAATCCCACGATTGAGTCCTATGACAATAAGGGCGAAAAGCTGGACTCTACTTCGGCAGAGCCTTCTCCAGACATTGACGCAGGCGCCTCCCCGTTCGCCCCGGCAACCGCGGACCTGCCGCACCATATGACCTGGTTTGATGGCTCCCGCCTCTACCTTTTTAAACCGAGCGACCTCGCAGTGGATCACGTGGTGGACGATGCCATCGGCACCCCCATCGCCGTCGCCAAGCACATGTTGGTACCTACCCAAGCAGGCATTGCTGTCATGGATTGGTCCACCGGCAAAACCCTGCGAACCATCCCGGTTGATCGCGGCAGCTACCACGGCCCCGTCTACCTCACCTTGGCGGGAGACACCATCGTGGAAACCCGCGGCGATCAGGTCGTGGGCCTAAGCGCCGATTAACACCCTCCACTACAGAAAGGGCCGCGCCTTCCGGATTTACCCGGGGCGCGGCCCTTGTGCGTGGCAACGAATTTAGAAGTTTGCTGCCGCCCACTCGGTGGAAGCGCGGACGAACATCAGTAGGAAAATGACTACTGCGGCGCTCGCCAAGGTCACCGCACCAAGAAGCGGCGATCCGCCGCTAAACATCTGGAAGGAGCTCGCCGCCAAAATCAGCTCCACCAAAATAATGGCTCCCCTACCCCAGCGCTTTCCCCTGACCATGGCCCAAGCACCGACAATGACAAAGCCAAAGACAATAAAGATAAATAGCGCGGTGCCCAGCCCCACAAAGCTCCCGGAGCCAGAGTCCGAGACCATGGAACCATTTTCTGCGCCGGTCACCTCACGCACAATCAGAAAGATACCGAAGCAGATGACGGCGATGGACTGAACCACGGCGAGCGCTGCGGCCACGAGGACCGGCTGTGGCGCGCCCTGCTGGGCCTTCTCCTCACGCGCCGGCTGCGCGGAGGAAACACTTTGCTTTTTGTTTACCTGCTTTTTCTTCTGCTTAGACACAAACCCACAGTCTACTCACCGGTCAACGACATTTCTTTGTGCGCCACTCAGGTTTCGTGGGGGCAGGAGTTAGCCGGGCAGATTTGACGCTTCTTCAGTCACCACACTCAAGGATTTTTGGACAATACTCCAGTTCAGCGAGTTTCTCACAGGGTTCTTTCAACTCATACGCCACGCTAAATGACCCCCACACTAGTTTCATTCACGTGAGGTTGACCACAATTTTGCCTCTACCCCTAGCGGAGTCTGAGTAAACATGTCATGATTCTGGGGTAGCAAAAAGAAAGAGGACGTAAACCTCTTCTTAACTTGAAGGAAACTTCAAGTAACCACAATGTGAACCATTGGCGGCGGCGACGCTGGCCCGACCTCGAGACCGGGCCCCACTGCACGCAGACCAGTTCACACAACCACCCACCCTGGCATTGGTTGCTTTTCATTTTCATGAAAAGCGCTTGTGCTTACTGCTGTCGAATTTTTGTTAGGAGATATCAATCATGGATTGGCGCCACGAAGCTGTTTGCCGCGACGAAGACCCCGAGCTGTTCTTCCCAGTAGGCAATTCTGGTCCTGCACTTACCCAAATCGCTAAGGCCAAGCTGGTCTGCAACCGCTGCCCTGTTGCCTCTTCCTGCCTGAAGTGGGCGCTGGAATCCGGCCTGGACGCCGGCGTCTGGGGCGGCCTGTCTGAAGAGGAGCGTCGCGCCCTCAAGCGTCGCCGCAACCGCGGCCGTGGCCGCGCTCGCGTTTCCGCTTAATAAACGGCCCCCAATTTTCGTTTCGGCGCCCTTAGCCGCTACAGTTGAATAAAGTTCAGATACCCTCAACGAAGGAGTGCGCAATGAGCAAGCGTGGTCGCAAGCGCAAGGATCGCCGCAAGAAGTCCGCTAATCACGGCAAGCGTCCTGGCGCATAACGCACAGCATTACTCAAAGCCCGGTTCCCTCGGTCACTTCGACCGTAGAACCGGGCTTTTGCTATGTCAGACGCAAATCGATGTCGTCTCCTAACTCCCCGCTTGACCTCTCCGTGCCTTAAGTCCAATGTGATCGGGCCGAATTGAACACATTGGGGTCTCAATTCGGCCCTTCCGCCCTCAATTCGGCCCGATCAGTATGGACTCAAACAAAAAGTTGAAAGATCATGAGACCAGACCCCACCACAGCGGGTGAGCAACAGTGCCTACCACGCCGTGTCGATGCGAGTGATTTCTACGGAAATGCGGCGGCGCAGCGCCTGCGGCGCCTTAGCCTGGCCGTTACAGCAGTTGCGCACTAGGGAGCGGATAATCTCCTCGCTCTCGAGGCGCTGCTGGCAGAAATCGCACTGGGCGATGTGCTCGCGGATAGCGAGTGCGCGGGCATAGGTAGTCGATTCATCGAGAAGCTCGCACAGGAGGGCCTGTACCTCTGGGGAGCTACACGCACCACAGTTGTGTTCCGTTGCGCGGTCCATTACTTCTCCTCCATGTCTGGGTGTTCTAATCCAATGCCTTGTTCTCGTGCCACGTCTTTCAACGCTTTCCGGAGCAATTTTCTTCCCCGGTGCAACCGGGACATCACCGTGCCCAGTGGAGTATCCATAATTTCTGCAATTTCTTTATACGCCAGGCCCTCTACATCCGCGTAGTACACCACCATCCGGTAGTCATCGGGCAGGTCATTCATGGCCTCTGAAATGGTGGCATTTGGCATGTCCTTAAGCGCAGCTACCTCGGCGGATTCTAGGCCAGTGGAATCGTGCCCAGCAGTGGTATAGAGCTGAAAATCGCTCAGGTCATCGGCCGAGGACTCAGTGGGCCGGCGCTTCGCCTTGCGGTAGGAGTTGATGTAGTTATTGGTCATGATGCGATACAGCCAAGCCTTAAGGTTTGTACCTTGCTTGAAGGAATGAAAGGACTTATAGGCCTTGAGGTAGGTCTCCTGCACGAGGTCCTCAGCATCTTGCGGGTTGCGCGTCATGCGCAGGGCACCGCCGTAGAGCTGATCTAGCAGGGGCAGCGCTTCCGCTTCGAAGCGGCGCTGCAGCTCCTTTTCGCTGATTGTTTCTTTAGCCACAATTTCTATCCTAACGCGTAGCGCTAGAATCCCAGGCATGTCCAAAAAGTCCCCGCATGCAGCCACCCCAGCGCTCAAAGTCGTGGAAAACGCCGGCGTAGGCCACCATGTGTACACCTTTGAGGCGGGCAAGGATCACTTCGGCGATCACGCCGCGGCGGCCCTCGAGGTAGAGCCGGAACGCGTGCTCAAAACCTTGGTCATCGATTTAACGGCAGGCAAGGGGCCCAAGCGGAAGTTGGCGGTGTGCGTAATCCCTACCACCCACCACCTGAGCCTTAAGAAGGCCGCGGCCGCCCACGGCGTTTCTAAGGCCGCCATGGCGGATCCGCATGACGCGTCCAAGTCATCCGGATATATTCCCGGCGGCATTTCCCCACTGGGACAGAAGAACCCGCTGCCCACGGTCATTGAGGAAACCGCCGTGCTTTTCGATACCGTCTTTATTTCCGGCGGGCGCCGCGGGCTAGATATCGAGCTCAATGCGGAGGACCTCGCAGAGCTGTGCTCTGCTAGCTTTGCCGATCTACTCGCCGAGTAGCTCCGGATAATCGTTGGATACGCTGCCCACAGCCTTGTCGGCGGGGTTGGTGTGGAAGCCACGCAGGGGCGTCGGCAAGAGCAGCTCAGCGGCTTCTTCGGGGCTACCCTCCAGCCAGGTACGCATTTCTTCGGCCGCCAAGAAGCGTGGCAGGCGGTGGTGCAGCCACTCCATTTCTTCCGTAGCTGCAGTGGTGACAATCGTGGCAGACAGGCGGTCTAGGCCGGTGTCCCACAGGCCTGCCGCCCACAACAGGCCTTCTTCCGCGCGGACGAAATAGGGTTGCTTGCCGCCTTCTTCTTGGTGCCATTCGTAGTAGCCGTTCATGGGGATAAGGCAGCGCTGCCCTTTAAAGGCATGCCGGAAGGAGGGTTTGGTGGCCACCGTTTCCGCCCGGGCGTTAAACAGCGGCGGGCCGTCCAGGTCCTTCTTCCAGTTCGGCAGCAGTGCCCACCGCGCAGGGTCGACTTGGGCGAGACTTTCGCGCACGCGCACCATCGCCACCGGCTGGGTGGGCGCAATATTGCAGCGCGGGCCTGGGGTGCCTTGTGGGGCATGGATCTCAGTAATTCCGGGCAGCGCTCCCACCTCATCAAGAAGGGACTCGGTAAAAAGAACGAATCTTCCGCACATGCCCTCTATTATGGACGATATGTCTCAACCATGGTCCGCCCCGCAAGCGGCAGGCCCCATTACGTGGGCCCAGCACGTGCCGGGCTCGAAGTCTATTACCAACCGCGCTTTCATTCTGGCGGCGTTGGCCGATGGCCCTTCTACCCTGCGCGCGCCGCTCGTCTCGCGCGATTCGCAGCTGATGGAAAAGGCCCTGGAATCTATGGGCGTGCGCTTCGAGCACGACGGCGAGGATATCCACGTCACCCCAGGCCCGCTTAAGGGTGCCACGGTGGACTGCGGCCTGGCCGGCACGGTCATGCGCTTTATCCCGCCGGTTGCGGCCTTGGCTGAGGGCTCCGTGCTTGTCGACGGCGACGAGCAGGCCTACGCCCGCCCCATGTCCACCACCCTGGATGCACTGCGCCAGCTCGGCGTCGAGGTGGACGGCGATAGCCTGCCTTTTAGCGTGTGCTCGCACGGAGCGCCGGAAGGCGGCGAGGTTACCATTGATGCCTCTGGGTCATCGCAGTTCGTCTCCGGACTTTTGCTGGCCGGTGCGCGCTTTGCACAGGGCATTACCGTCACCCACAAAGGCGCTCCCCTGCCCTCCATGCCGCACGTAGAAATGACCGTGGGCATGCTGCGACAAGCGGGCGTGTGCGTAGACTCCGGCGAGAATACGTGGACCGTGCACCCCGGTCCGATCGCAGGCCGAGAGTGGACCATCGAGCCGGATCTATCCAATGCCACGCCTTTCCTTGCCGCCGCTGCCGTCACCGGCGGCCGCGTGACCATTAAGCGCTGGCCTGCCAATACCACCCAGCCGGGCGACGCCATTCGGCATATTTTGGTGGATATGGGTGTCATGGTCACCCAAGAGCCGGGCTTTGTCACTGCCAAGGGCGCCAAAGACGGCGCGCTGCAGGGCATCGAGCGCAACATGGGCGATATTGGCGAGCTCACCCCCACCGTCGCGGCATTGTGCGCCCTAGCAGACACCCCCTCTACACTTACCGGCATAGCACACCTACGCGGCCACGAGACCGACCGCTTAAAGGCGCTGGCAGATAATATCAACGCCCTCGGTGGCAAGGTCACCGAGCTTGCCGACGGCCTGCACATCGACCCCGCCCCTCTCCACGGCGGGGAGTGGCCGTGCTACGCGGATCACCGCATGGCCACCGCGGGCGCGATTATCGGCCTGCGGGTACCGGGCGTAGAGGTAGAAGACATTGCCACCACCGCGAAGACCCTGCCCGGCTTCGACCGCATGTGGGAGACGATGGTGGACCCCGAGCAACAGGAGAGCAATGGCTAGGCGTTTCGGTTCTTTCGATGAATCCGACGTGCGCGTGCGCCCCGGCAAGGGCTCGCGGCCGCGCACTAAGGACCGCCCCAAGCACAAAAATGCCAAGTTCGGCATGGTCATAACCAAAGACCGTGGGCGCTGGGGCGTCGCGCTGGATGATGGGCCCCGGGTTACCGCCATGCGCGCCCGTGAGCTGGGCCGCACTGCCATCGAGGTGGGCGACCGCGTGGGCGTGGTGGGCGATACCTCCGGCAAGAAGGACACCCTAGCGCGCATTGTGAAGCTGGAAGAGCGCACCTCGGTCCTCCGGCGCACGGCCGATGATACCGACCCTTATGAGCGCATCGTGGTGGCGAATGCGGACCAGATGCTCATCGTCACCGCCGTGGCCGATCCGCCGCCGCGCTCTGGGTTTGTCGAGCGCGCCCTCATCGCTGCGTTTGTGGGCAATATCCACCCCATCCTGTGCCTGACCAAAACCGATCTCACGGATCCTGCCCCCTTTGCGGCCGAGTTCGCCGATCTTAATGTCACGGTGGTGGAAGCCGGCGTCGAAGACGGACTTGAGGCGGTGCGCGACCACATCGACGGCCACGTCACCGCGCTCATCGGACATTCCGGCGTGGGTAAATCCACCCTGGTCAACCGACTGGTACCGGATGCGGATAGGGAGACAGGGGAAGTATCGGGCGTCGGCAAAGGCAGGCACACCTCCACCCAATCGGTGGCGCTCCCCCTCCCCGCCGAGGATGCATTCACCGGCGGCTGGATTATCGATACCCCAGGCATTCGTTCCTTTGGCCTCGCACACGTGGATGCCGATGACGTGCTTGGCGTCTTTGAAGACCTTGCCGCAACCATCGAGGACTGCCCCCGCGGTTGTACGCATATGGGCCCGCCTGCGGATCCAGAATGCGGCCTCGATGACCCTGCACTTATCCCCCCTGATACCGCCAGTGCGCGGCGGCGCGACGCGGTGCGCGGCCTACTCGAGGCCCTGCGCACCAACGTGGACTGGGAAAATTAGAGGTGGAAGCCGGTATCGGCAATAAAGCCGAGCAGGACATCAATGATGCCAAAGACCACATCGAGGATCTGGCCCCAGGTGCCCTGGGACGAGGTCTCTAGCAGTGCTAGCCACGGAGTGGTGGGCACGGCGTCGGCAGCCGCATCCGCAGCTGGGGTGGTATCTGCCAGGGCTGCCGGCGCGGCACTGAGGGCTGCGCCGGCGGTAACGGTGGCCGCAGCGATGTTCTTGAACCGCTGAGTCATATCGTCTCCTTGAGTATTTAGAGCAGTTCTACCAGGAACGGCAGCTCGGTGGGGTGATAAAAGGCCATGAATTTATCCAGTGCATCGCCTACAGCCAGCTCCGCATCCTCATCGCCAAGGTCTGCGGTATCGATAGCCTCGATGGCCTTCGCTGTGGTGTCCTCGGACTCTGCAATATCCACGTGGATGGCCGCTAGGTCATCCTTGCTGAACTGCGCGGGCTTGAGCTCTACCACCGGCTCGCCCATATCCGGGCGCGGGGTGAGGACAGAATCATCCAAGTCTACTGAGATAACCACGCGGCGGTGCGGGAACTTCTCTTCATCGCCAATGGCCAAAAGGCGCATGGAGGCCATAGAGGCCTCGAGGAATGCTGAGTAGGCGATTTCTTCTTCATCGCCCTCGGTATAGAACTCCTGCAGCGCAGGGGTCACCATAAAGCCCCAGCCGGAGCGTGCGGACAGGGAGCCGGTTTCTTCCAGTTCCGCCAGCATGGCGTAGGTCGCGGGGATATAAACGCGGGCTTTAGCCACTAAAATTCACCTTCAATATCGAAGACTGCCTGGATTTCTACAGAGACGCGATCAAAGCTGGTGTACAAAAAGCCCACCATGCCGGATTCCACAGCGGCGCGCACGTTGAGGATGGAATCATCGATCATGACGCAGTCATTGAGCGGCAGCTCTAGGGCATCTGCGGCCGCCTGGAAAGCAGCGGTCTCAGGCTTTTCCGCCCCCACCTCGCCGGAGAGAACGACTGCGTCGACGTTGCCGCGGTACTCCCACTCGCGGATGTGCTCCGCGCCTGGTCCGCCTGGGTCATTGGACAGGATGGCGGTTGCTGCGCCATTTGCCTTGGCGGCGGCCAGCAGCGCCTTCCAGCGGCGGTTGTCTTCTTCGGTGCCATCAAGGACGCCGACATAGTCAACAATTAGACCACGCATGTACTTAAATCCTTTGGTTACGATTCTCTTTAACTCCCCGAGAGTATAGCGAACCGCGCGCGCATTCGCGCCTACCCCTTTCAGGAAACCCTCAGAAATGGCGGGCTTGGGGCGGGCATGAGACAATTATCACGCGTCCGCCTCCTGCCCTTATGCAGGAGCATTACTTCCCCACCATGTACGAGCCCATTCCTGGCTACTCGCACCTCAAACTCTTCATTGCGCCCCACCGCGTGCGCTATGGCCGCTTGCCGACGTCCGCGGAAGTCGCCGCCCAACACCGCATCCAAGGCTGGGTAGTCTTCGCGCTCGAGGTAGCCGCCGGCTATCGCCCGCTAGCCCACCTCAATTCCGCGCGCTATTCGGATGCCATCCGTCTACACATTGGCTCGTGGGTCCGCCGGCGCACAAGCCCCTACGCCACGGACAAACTGCAATTGACCAGCCTGCACGCGCGGCCCAATGGCGAGTACTTTGGCTCCGCCTACATAGGCCAACAGCAGCATGCATTTACTGGCTCGGCGAGCCCCACCGGTTTAACGTCATTCCGCTTGCTTTAGCCCTGCGGGCAGGGCTTGGCGCCTAGGAAAAGAACTGGCCCAGGTGAGAAAGAATCTCGGACCAGTTGAGTGCGGACCATCCGAATCCGGCGGCGCTGGCCAGCGCCGCTAAACCGGTGGCCAGAAGGCCGCCTTCAAAGGCGGATAGACCGGAAGGCTCGTTCGCCGTCGCATTCGTGCGCACGGTTCCCACAACATGGTGCGACGCGGCGGCCTGCTCCAAGGGCGCATTGACCTGCTTGGTAATGGTGACAATATCGCGCAACGCCGACGCATAAGCCGGAAACTCATCTGGGAAGGCGGAGCCTGTATCCCCGATGGTCAGCAGCTGGGTACGCGGAGAGGTCGCCGCGTGGCCGGCGGGAATCTGCGGCACATCCTTGGTGAATTCACCCAGCTCGGCGCGAATTACCGCCTGGGCATAGTTGGCGCCCAGCATGTCGAGGTAATCCAGTACGGCCGCTTCGGTGTACTGCTTGCCGTCTAGGGATTGCGGCCGTCCCTCTGGCTCCCACGGGAAGTCCAGCGGCGTGGAATAAATATTGCCATCGGTGCGAGCTGTATTGAGCCGGGCTTTGCCAAAGTAGTACTCGAAGGCGGCGTCCGCCTTATCCTGAGACAAAATTCCATCGGCCACCAATGCTTCCTTGCGCTGGGTAGCAATGGCCAGGATGGCCGCGGCTGCGTTATTCTGCTCAATTTTTTCGCCCGAATCCAAAATGATGCGCAACGAGGTGGCAGACTCACGCTGCATCTCATAGGCCACGGCCGGCGTGGCGCCACCGAGCAAGGTGGCAGACAGGAGCGTCGTAATACCGAGACGCAAAGAGCGGCGGCGCATCGTCAGTGGAGCTCCTCACAGGAAATAAGCAGAATGAACAGATTTCTTATATTCTACTCATTTTTTCCTGAAAAGAAACCTGCCCCGCTCCCACTATCACAAGCGGGGGCGGGGCGGGGTTGGGGCGTGGTTGAAGGAAAGACGCCGAGGCCTATGCCTCTACGGTGCCCTCACCGTTGCCGGAAGCAGTAGCAGCGGATTCGCCGGCCTGCTCCTCTTCCTGCTGCTTGAACTGCTTGCGCAGCATAAACAGCTGGCGGACGGTCTCTTCCTTCACGCCATCGTTCATGGCGTTGAACATCTCACCGCCCTCCTTCTGGTACTCCACCAGCGGGTCGCGCTGCGCCATCGCGCGCAGGCCGATGCCCTCCTTGAGGTAGTCCATCTCATAGAGGTGCTCGCGCCACTTCTGGTCAATGATCGGCAGGATGACCATGCGCTCGGTATTGCGCATCTGCTGCTCGCCGCCAATGGCGGTCACAGACTCTTCGAGCTTGTCGTACTCATTATTGGCGTCCTGTACCAAGGCGTCGCGAAGCTGCTCAGCAGAAAGCTCACCCGGGGAACCATACTCGGAGCCTTCCACCAGCTCCTCATGTGAAATGGTGGGGCCGTAGAGGGAATCCAACGCATTCCACAGCGCGTCCAAATCCCAGTCCTCCACGTAGCCGGTGGAGGTAGCGCCAGCGACATAAGCGGACACGGTGTCATCAATCATGCCGCGGATATTGTCCTGAATATCGCCGGCATCCAGAATGTCGTGACGGGTAGCGTAAACCACTTTGCGCTGCTCGTTGAGCACCTCGTCGTACTTAAGGACGTTTTTGCGCATCTCAAAGTTCTGGTTCTCCACCTGCGCCTGGGCGCCCTTGATGGAGTTGGAGACCATCTTGGCCTCGATAGGGACATCGTCCGGAACATTGAGACGGTTCATCATGTTCTCCATGGACTGGCCCACGAAGCGCACCATCAATTCATCGCGCATGGACAGGTAGAAGCGGGTCTCACCCGGGTCACCCTGGCGGCCGGTACGACCACGCAGCTGGTTATCAATGCGGCGGGACTCGTGACGCTCGGTACCCAGCACGTAGAGGCCACCGGCCTCGCGCACCTGGTCACCCAGCTTCTTGGAGCGCTCCCTCTCGGAGTCGATTTCTGCTTCCCAGGCCTCCTGGTACTTCTCTTCATCCTCGAATGGATCGAGGCCGCGCTCGCGCAGCTTCTCATCGAGGATGACCTCGGGGTTGCCACCGAGCACGATATCGGTACCACGGCCGGCCATATTGGTAGCCACGGTGACGGTGCCGGGGCGGCCCGCACGGGCGATGATCTGGCCCTCTTCCTCGTGGTGCTTAGCGTTGAGCACGTTGTGCTTAATGCCGCGCTTAGACAACAGCTGGGACAGGTACTCGGAGCGCTCCACGGAGGTAGTACCGACCAGAACCGGCTGGCCGGACTCGACGTGCTCGGCAATATCGTCCACTACAGCGGCGAACTTAGCTTCCTGCGTCTTGTAGATGCGGTCGGAGTGATCGGCACGCTGATTCGGCTTATTGGTAGGAATCGGCACCACATCTAGGCCATAGATGGAGTGCAGCTCGGCAGCCTCGGTTTCTGCCGTACCGGTCATGCCGGAGATCTTCTCGTACAGGCGGAAGTAGTTCTGCAGGGTAACGGTAGCCAGGGTCTGGTTCTCGTTTTTGATCTCCACCTGCTCCTTGGCCTCAATGGCCTGGTGCATGCCCTCGTTGTAGCGGCGTCCGGCCAGCACGCGGCCGGTGAAGCCGTCCACGATCATGACTTCGCCATTGCGAACGATGTAGTCCTTGTCGCGGGTGAAAAGCTCCTTGGCCTTCAGGGCGTTGTTCAGGTAGGACACCAGCTGGGAGTGCTCGGGGGCGTAGAGGTTATCGATGCCGAGCTGATCCTCGACGTATTCCACGCCCTCCTCCAGCACGCCGATGGTGCGCTTCTTGTGGTCCACCTCGTAGTGGATGCCTTCGCGCATGCGCGGTGCTAGCTGGGCAAAGACGCTGTAGAACTGAGAGGAACCGTCAACCGGGCCGGAGATGATGAGTGGGGTACGGGCTTCATCGATAAGGATCGAGTCAACCTCGTCCACGATGCAGAAGTTGTGGCCGCGCTGGACCACATCATTAAGGGAGCGGACCATGTTATCGCGCAGGTAGTCAAAGCCCAGCTCATTATTGGTGCCGTAGGTAATGTCGCAATCGTAGGCAGCCTTACGCTCTGGCGGGCGCATCTCGGACAGGATGACGCCCACGGACAGGCCAAGCCAGCGGTGGACACGGCCCATCATCTCGGCGTCGCGCTTTGCCAAGTAATCGTTAACGGTCACGATGTGGACGCCCTTGCCATCAAGGGCGTTGAGGTAGGCCGGTAGCAGCGAGGTCAGGGTCTTGCCCTCGCCGGTGCGCATCTCGGCGACGTTGCCGAAGTGCAGGGCCGCACCGCCCATGATCTGCACGCGGTAGTGCTTCTGATCGAGGACGCGCCAGGCAGCCTCACGGACGGTGGCAAAAGCCTCGAGCAAGATATCGTTCATCTCCTCGCCGTCTCGCAGGCGAGTCTTAAACTCGTCGGTCTTTGCCTTAAGCTCGTCGTCCGAAAGCTCCGCGTACTTATCCTCAAGGGCAATTACATCGTCTGCCATTTTGCCCAGGCGCTTGACCGTACGGCCCTCGCCCGCGCGCAGCAGCTTGGAAAGTCCAAACACGGTTAGTTAGTCCTTCTAGTCGCGACAATAAAGTTAACTCGTCGCTATTGTACTCACTCGCTTTCACAAAGCATCTCCCGCCTAGCACATAGGGCAGGCGCACAGCCTCCGTTCAGCCTGTATATCCCCCGGAACCTGCTTGCCGGCGGCCCTCCCCTAACCACAAATTCGACCCTGCTGCATAGACGCAGCAGGGTCAATAACTAAGAGAAGTAGAAGCTTCTTTAAGCTTCAGCATCTTCCGATAGGGAGATAATGCCGTAGTCGTAGGCGTGGCGGCGATAGACCACGGACGGCTTATTGTTCTCCTCATTAATAAAGAGGAAGAAGTCGTGGCCCACCAGCTCCATCTCGCTCAAGGCATCATCCACGCTCATCGGGGTAGCCGGGTGCTCCTTGGTACGCACGATCTGGCCTGGGCGAACGTCCTCCACTGTCTCAGCATAGGGGTCGACGTAACGCTCTTCCTTGGCGCGCTCAGCCTCGGCTTGGGCCACCATCTCAGCGGCAATCTCGCCGGTGCCCTTCTGCGCGCGGTGACCGCCCTTGACGTTTTCGCGGCGAACCTTCACCTTGCGCAGGGAGCGCTCCATCTTGCCCAAGGCGGTTTCAAGCGCTGCGTAGAAGGAATCTTCCTTGGCTTCGGCGCGGGCAATGTGCCCCTTACCGGTAGCGGTAATCTGAATGCGCTCCGCTTCGGAGTCACGGCGCGGGTTAGGTTCGTGCTGTAGCTCCACATGGAAGAAGGTCAGGGTGGGGTCAAGGCGTTCAATTTTGGCCAGCTTGTCATTAACTCGCTCTTGGAAGTGTTCGGGGACCTCAACGTTGCGGCCCGTAATCGTTACCTGAGCTTTGTTTGGCTGGGACATTGAGATGCCTCCCTTGAGTAGTGGGACTAGAATCAATCACAGTAACTACCTCTCTGTGATACTCCTCATGATAGCACTGGTTATGACCTGAGAGGGTGGATTTTCAGTCCGCTCCCCCACCTCGAGGGTAGGTACCGGCCCTATCTAGGCATCCGCAAAGACCAATGCCCCGCAGACTTCTACACCCGTGGCCTGCAGGGCGGCGATGCTGGCGGCAAGGGTGGCGCCGGTGGTAATGACGTCGTCGGCAAGCAGCGCAGGCGCCCGAGCAATAGGCACGCGCACGCGGACTCGGCCCTGCAGGTTGGCCCACCTATCCTGCGCGTTGAGCTCGGACTGGTCCGCGGTGGACTGGCCCATAGTAAGCGCCGCGCACACGCCCACGCGCTGGTGCTGCGCCGCGGTGTGACACACAGCGGACACCGGATCTCCCCCGCGTGCCCGCGCCGAACGCGGCCGAGTAGGCGCGGGAACGAGGGTGAACTCGCGCGGGATATCGCCGCGGGCGCTCAAATGAGCCAGCCCGGCCGCGAAGACGGCCCCCACATACTCGCGCACCGGCCGATTGCCACGCTCCTTCATGCCAATGATGATGCGGCGGCGAATATCGGAATAGGGGCCGAGAGCATAGACAGGCGCGCCCAGCGGCCGGGGCCGCGCCACCATATAGGGCGGCTGCCGCAGGTGATCGCGGCACGGTGGGCACAAGACCTCACCCGGCGCGCCGCACCCAGCGCACGCACGCGGAAAAATAAGCTCCCCCAAGCCCATAATCGCCTCTCCCCAGCCGCGCAGGACCTCTCGCGGCTAATTAGAAACGATAGGGGAAGAACGCCGACCCTGCAGGCCGGAGACCTCGCGCCAATTGGTTTCGTCCATGACGGTGGAAGGAAGCTCCAGCATGGCGTGAGAATCAGTAATGAAGAGCTTGGTGGGCGAGGTTGCCACGGCCACCACGGGGGCGGTGATATTACCGGTAGGCATGGTCGACGCCGAAGAACCATCCTGCTCAATGCGCCAGACGGGCGACTGGCTCGAGGAAGTACCCACGATGAGCGAGCCATCCGCATTCCAGTCCAGCGATAGTGCCGAACCGGATACTTCGGGGCCAACCTCGCGGGCGTTGACGATGCGCTTATCGCCGCTGCTGGATTGAGCAACGGCCGCGATGTACACGTGGCCATCAATAATCATGGCCACGCGCGCACCGCTATGGGACAAGCGGATGACGGAGATTTCGCCCTCGATATCGTCGATGCTGCGGGCATCCACCTCGGATTCGGAGATGCGACCTGTAGTCTTGGAACGCACCACGCGCACGATGCGATCGCCATCAACCACGGTCCAGGCGGCTTGCCCGTTGTACTCGAAGGCCGGCCGTGCCAGTGTGGGGCCCTCCACCGAATCCTGCAGTTGGCCGTCAAGCTCGCCTATCTGCAGCGAGAAGTCATTATTGGATTTGCGGCGCACTGCCGCAACGAGGCCGCTATCGGCAACATCTACGGATTGCACGTCACCGCTGCTGCCCAGCGTGGATTTCACGGGCTCGGCCACACCATCGTCCACCTCGAGCAGGTTGCCCTCATTGAGGGCGTAGAGCTTAGACAAAGAGGTGCTGCTTTCCTCCGGGTTATAGTCCGCGAAGTCATCCACGCTGAGGCTATCCATGCCCTCCACCAAGTCACCGCCATCGGCCTTGACCTTGAAGGGGCCGGTATGGCCGGCTTCCGTGAGCGTCCACACTAGCTGGGCTGCAAAGAGCGTGCGATCTTGGGCGTCTAGGTCAGCAAGGCCCTCGAATTGGTAGCCCTGTTCGCGGTCATAGCCGGCGAAGGTGACATTCTCCCCCGCTGCCCGGCGGGTAGCGGGAGCAATGCTAGATGAAGGTCCCTCCATCAGCAGCGTAAGGAGCGTCGACTCCGATTGTTCGCCGCCCTTATACAGCCAGCGGCGGTCTGGAACCAACACATCGTTGCTCTGCTTAAAGAAGTACAGCGATTGTGGGGTGTAGTGATTGCGCATTTCATTGCGCTCCATTATTACCCCTGCCGGCAAGCCATCGACGCGCCACCTATCGTCTTGCTTCTTCATGTAGATGACGGCCTCGTAGCCCTCATTTTCCGGCACGTACGCACCGCCGGATTTAAGGCGGCCGATGATGGTGCCGCGCACCGTGAAGGCGCGCTCATTATCCCTCGAGCTTTGCTTACTAGCGGGCGCGGTAACGATGTCCAAGCTATCGACCACCATCACATCGCCGCTGGCGTCCCAGGCTTCGCGGGCGTTATCGGTCAGAAAGCCGCGCGCGACCTCATGATCGTTTCCCGGCACGGCGGAAGCCTGGTAGAAATCGCGCAACGTCAAGTCCGGGTCATCGCCGGGTTGCGGTGCAATGACTTCTTCCGGGCCTTCCGGTTGCTGCTGGTAGGTACCGACTACTTGCGGACCGGTGTTATTCGGCAGGGTGGAACAACCGCTGACAAAAACCACGGCCGCTGCGGTGCCGACAACTGCGGTCTTGCGATACTTCGCTCTCAACACGCTTATTTCCTCCTGCCCTCAAAGTCCGGGGCCTTATAGGCGCGCCTGTCCGGGGCGGCCGCGCCGCGGTTAAGCTCACGTTCCGAAGGCCAGAGGATGCCATCGCCTTCTACCTCACCATCGGCGTCCCTGTCACTCTTCTCGACGTGCGGTGAGCTCATGCCGGATGAAATGGCCGGCGTTGCAGAAGCGGGCCCGCCATCCGGCTCGGCGGCGCCTGGGCCCGGTGCTTCTGCAGCTGCAGCATCGGGTTCTGGTCGCGATTCTGCCAGCTCACTACCATCCGCAGTGCTGGTGACGGGTGCGCCGGGAATCTCCACAGCGATGGGAGCCTCGCCCACCTCGGTATTCGGGGTACGTGGAATAATGAGGCGGAAGCGAGAACCAAATCCCTCGTAACCGGTGGCATCTAGCGTGCCGCCGTGCAAGACGGCATCCTCGCGGGCGATAGCCAGGCCCAAACCGGTGCCGCCAGAATGGCGTTTGCGGGAAGAATCCGCACGCCAGAAGCGGTTGAATACCAGCTCTTCCTGGCCAGGTTTTAAGCCCACGCCGTGGTCCGTAACGGTAACACCCACCGCAGTGTCCGTGGCTGCGACGTCCACCGCCACTGGATTGCCCTCCGAGTGGTCAATGGCATTGGCCAGAAGGTTGCGTAAGATGCGCTCAAGGCGGCGGGAATCGGCCTCGACTCCGATGCGCTCCTCCGGCAGGTTGAGCTGGACCTCCACGTCGAGCTCGCGGGCTAAATGCTCCACCTGTCCGTAGGCCGCCTCCACACACGAGCGCAGATCAATGGCTGCCGTAGACAAGTCCGCCACACCAGCATCGTGGCGAGAAATCTCCAGCAAGTCCGCGAGCAATTCCTCGAAGCGGTCGAGCTCGCTCGACATCAAGCGGGAAGCACGCTGGGCGCCGTGCGGCAGGCTATCGCTTTCCGCCTCAATCATGTCCGCGGCCATGCGCACGGTGGTCAATGGGGTGCGCAGCTCATGGGAGACGTCAGAAGTAAACTGCCGCTGCAAATCGCCGTACTCCTCCAGCTGTGCAATTTGGGAGGAAAGCTTATCGGCCATGTTATTAAAGGACGCGGCCAAGCGGCCCATCTCATCATCGCTATCGACGGCCATGCGCTCCTTCAAGTGACCCGCCGCCAAGCGCTGTGCAATCCGCGAGGCCGAGCGAATCGGCGTAATTACCTGTTGGGTGGCTAGCCAGGCAATGCCCACCAGCAACACCACGACCACTACGCCGGCTGCCGAGAGCAGGCCACGCATCAACGCCATGGTGGATTCTTCCGACTCCATGGACAGCGCCAGGTAGACCTGAGTATGGGGAATATCGGTATCGGTAGGCGTGCCTACTAGCAAGGCGTTGTAGTGATCACCATTTTCGCGCGGAGCTGGGAAATACTGCTGCGCAATCTGGCCTTGATCCACCATTTCCCGCAGCTGATCCGGCACGGGGAAATCCTCGGGCGAAGTGGTAACAGAGCCATCCTGGTTTTCCACCACGATGACTGGTTCATAGACCGCTTGGGCATCGCCCTGTTGGGCGGAGAGCTGGCCCAACGCAGCACGCGCAGAGTTGATGCGCACCTGGACGGAGTTAGCAGAACTGGTGGCATCAATTTGCTGTTCCACGGCCGTGCGGGCGCGCTCCAGCTCCTGTTGGGCCACGTCTTCCTTCTGGCTGACCAGGCGCTGGGTAAGCACGGACACCAGCGCGTAGGCCAAGATGATCATGACCACCGAGGAGGCGACCAAAATCATGCCAATGACGCGCGCCTGCAAAGAGGTGCGCCACGTTGTAATAAAGGCGTCTCGAATGCGCCTTAGACGCTCAATGATTCCGATGATCCTTACTCCCCGGCGCCGGCCTTGCCGGTCTTATACCCCACGCCGCGCACGGTCAGCACGATCTGCGGGTCTTCCGGATCGTGCTCGATCTTGGCGCGCAAGCGCTGGACGTGCACGTTTACCAGGCGGGTATCAGAAGCATTGCGATAGCCCCACACGGATTCCAGCAGCGATTCACGCGTATGCACTTGGCCGGGGCGGCGCGCCATCTCCAGTAGCAGGTCAAACTCCAGCGGGGTCAGGTTCAGCTCGGTGCCATCGGTGCGGCGCACGGTATGTTCCGGCACGTCGATGACAAGGTCCGCAACCTCCAGGATTTCAGCTTCCGCAGAATCGGTGCGGCGCAGGCGGGCACGGATGCGGGCGATGAGCTCCTTAGGCTTGAATGGCTTGGTGATGTAATCATCCGCGCCGGATTCAAGGCCGAGCACCACATCAACCGTATCGGTCTTGGCGGTCAGCATAACGATGGGCACGGAGGATTCGCGGCGGATGGCACGGCAAATATCTACGCCATTCATGCCCGGAAGCATGAGGTCCAGCAGGATGAGGTCCGGCTCGTGCTGCTCAAAGGCAGGAACAGCGTCATTGCCGTCCATGACCGGAATGGGCTTGAGTCCCTCGGACTCGAGCACAATGGTCAGCATCTCTGAGATAGCCGGATCGTCATCGACAACCAAAATCTTGGGCGCCACGTTCTATTCTCCTACAAGGTCTTTTATCGCTGAAATAATAGTATCCGCATCGGCGGTAGCGATCCAGCGTCCACCCCAGCCCGCATCTGCCAAGCGCCGGTAGGCTGCGGCGGTGCGTTCTTGCAACCCACCATCGCGTTCGTAGCGGTCGCGTTCCCGGCTGGCGTCTGCTTGGGCTCGTGCCTGCGCTCTTTCCGACGCCACCTCTACCGCCGTATCCAAATACACCTGCAGGTCCGCCTGCGGCAGGCCGAGAGTGCCAAATTCCAGATCGTGCACCCACTCCATCACCGCATCGTCTTCGAGCCGCGCCGCCGAATACGCGGCATTGGAAGCCACGTAACGATCCAGGAGCACCACAGTGTCCGAATCCTTGGCGCGCTGCAGCTGGTCCTTTACGCCATAGCGATCCAACGCGAATAGCGTCGCCATGGCATAAGCCGAATCCGTGAGGTCGCCCATCTTTCCATAGAGTGCCTTCTGCGCTAGCTGCGCGTGAATCGAGTCTGCATAGCGCGGAAAGGCAATAACCTCTACGGGCCGGTCCAACGACTCCTTAAGTGCGGAGACCAACGTATTTTTACCGGCACCGTCGATGCCTTCGATGCTGATCAGCATAGGTGTGGGCTATCTTCCCTTCTGTTATTTCACCCGCGGGGCCGCTCTCGCGCGGCCGCTGCCGCGGGCAGCAGGTTCGGCTTAGGACAGGGCCTCAATGAATGGCTCGAGGTCATATTCTTCCTCGACGTTTTCAAGCACCTCGAGGGCATTTTCCGTCAGGGTCTCGCTGCCAGAGCCCACCAGTTCCCTAATATAGGGGTAGTCTTCGACTACTTCGCCTGCGCTAAAGGGCGCACCAGCCCAAATGGCAGCAATGGTGGCCGCCGCTTGAGCATTCTGCTCCTCTTCTTCGCTGAGTTTTGGCTTGCTGTGTGCGACCTCGCAGGCATCCTCGACGGCGCGAATTACCCCTTCTTCATCGAGGTTTGCCATCTCGTCCAAGAAATCGACGTTGAGGTCCGTGCTGAAAATATCTTCGTCCCAAGTACTCACTTTTTGACTCCTTCGGTGCTTTCAGCGCCATTTATACACGCTTTCTTAGTGAAAGAAAGAAGACGATGAAAAGGTTTGCATGGCCTTCTACGCCCGTGAACTGCCTTTTTGTGTACTTATCACAGAATTGCGACGCCGTCGCAATGTTTCCCAAACATGATAGTCTCGTTACCAACTTGTTACCGGGGCGCTGTATCGCCCTCCTCCTTGGGCTGAAACCGCCCACCTCATAGAAAGGACAGCCACGATGAAGCCAGATTCGCGCCGCGTCTACGTGTTCATTGTGGCCGGACTGATCGCCGCGGCCGTCGTCGGAGTCGCCGTCTGGCGCATGAGCTCGCCAAGCGCCAACTATTCCAATGCCGCGGATCAGTCCGCGACCACCTCCGTCTCCCCGACCCACACCGCAGCCGAGGAGACCACCACTTCTTCCACGGACCGCTCTCCCTCGAAGAAGCACTCCTCGCGCACCACGACATCTACTGCCTCATCCGGTGATGCCAAGCACCAGCAGCCGCACAACAACGATCCGTTTCTCGCCCCTAATGCGGTAGTGCGCCCACAGGCAGCAACCCAGCCCACCAAGGTCTACCGTCCGGAGAATATCTCCCCGCAGGGCACCGCCTCGCAGGGCAATACCACCACCCAGGGTGGTCAGGGCACCGGCCAGGGAAATCAGCGTCTAACGCCTGATTACCCGAGCAACCAGAACGGCTCGCAGGCTACTGGTGCCCCGCAGAGCAACCAGGGCGGCACCACCCCGCCGGCCACCACTGGTCCGTCCACTCCACAGCCTTCGCCTGAGGAGCCTTCCGTGCATGAAGATGCGGGCAAGATTACCGACACCCCAGCCCAGGAGCCAGCTGGCACGGAGCACCACACGGTCGAAAAGGCAGAGGAAGAGAAACTCACCGGCCATGCCGCTGCGAAGCGACCTTCCGCCGATCAGAACCAGGAGCCTACCGACTTGGTGCCAACTAAGCAGGCACCGGCCACGGCCCAGCAGGCTCCGAGGGAAGCGGCGCCTACGCGCTAATTCGGAGCCGGTTCTCGGCGTAGACGAACAAAACAAGCACGTTTCCTCGATTTTAAAGGCAGAAATCGGGGAAACGTGCTTGTTTTGTATGCGCTGGAACGCGGTAGTTACGACGCAGCCACAATGTGCGCCAAAAATTGGGCGGAGCAGACCGCAACGCGGCCGTAATGAAGACTGAAAAGCACGCTTCGCCTGAAACCGGAGGACGGCGGCGAAGCGTGCTTGTGTGGACTAAACGCGGACTAGGCGCGGGCGACGAAGAGGTCGGCGGCGTCGGATTCCGCAGTAGCGGTAACGAGGCCCTCGGAGGCTGGCAGCCAGACGGCCTGGCCTGGAGTCACGGTGAGGGTCTTGCCCGCAGCATCGGTCAAGGTTACGGAACCTGCGGTACACAGGGCGATGGTCGGGCCATCGTAATCAAGCTCCACAGAAGACGAACCGGTAAGCTCCACGCGATCCAGCAGGAATTCCTCGATGGGTACCGGGTAGGACCATGCGGCGGCATCGTGGACATTGTCTTGGGCGGACTTATCTTGTTGCTGCACACGCGGCTCATCGGCAGCAGCGTACGTCAAGACCTTGACCAATTCTGGAACGTCCACGAACTTAGGCGTCAGGCCACCGCGCAACACGTTATCGGAGTTCGCCATGATCTCCACGCCGAGACCCGAGACATAGGCGTGAAGCTGACCGGCATCCAAGTAGACGGCCTCACCGGGCGAGAGCTCGATGTGGTTGAGTAGCAATGCGCCCAGCACACCGATATCGCCTGGGTAGCGCTGGTTGAGATCCAGCACCGTGGACATGACGCGGGACTTCCAATCGGCTGGGTCGGCGGCGATCAGGCGCTCGCCAGCGGCAACAATGGCGGAAATGAGCTCCTTGCGCTTGGCAGACGGAATGGTAATCCATGTGGTGAAAAGGACGCGCAGGTTGGCGGACTCGGTGGTTGCCGAGGGGTCGTCGTCAAGCATGGCAACGTAGTGGTCCAGCTCCGGGCACTCGAGGGCGGCAAAAAGCTCGCGGGTGCGCGCCAAGGGGCGGAAGCCGGCCATGGCATAGAAATCCGTGAGCGCGACAATGAGCTCGGGCTTGTGATTATCGTCCTTGTAATTGCGATTAGACGCGGTGAGCTCGATGCCGGCGGCGTTTTCGCGGGCAAAGCCCTCTTCCGCCTGCGCCTTTGACGGGTGGGCCTGCAAGGACAGCGGCTCCTCGGCCGCAAGCACCTTGAGCAGGAAGGGCAGGCGCTCGCCGTACTCGGCAGAAACGCGGCCACCTAGCTGCCCTGCCGGATCCTCGGCAATGACCTCATTGAGCAGGCGGCCATCCACCGTGGAAGGGTCGCCGGGGTGGGCGCCGAACCACAGCTCTGCGACGGGCTTATCGGCATCGGGCTGGCCCTGCAGGTGCGGGATAAGGGTACGCGAGCCCCAGGAATAGTTGCGGGTGGCACTGTGCAACAGCTGCATGTGTTTCTATCCTTTAGAAATCTCGTAGGCGGTCGCGGCAAAACTCCGCGTAATAAGCTGCAGTGAGCGGGCAAGGTGCCCCAGGCCCGGATCCGGGTCGATGCTGCGGACTGCAAGCGAGTTGGGCAGGTTCGCCTCTTCCTGCCCCCAGAAAACCACCTTCAAGGGTACCAAAGCACCCTCGGCACCATCGCCATCAATGAAGGGGTCATAAAAGAGATCATTGGCCGGGGAACTATCAGAATCCCGGTCGAGCGCGCGGCGCAATTCGGCTGGGTCCACATAAGCACTCGGCAGGCCGTGTACGGCCCAGATGGTCGCGGCCATGCGGGCCACGAGGGCATCGAGCTGCATGTGCTCGCGACGCTCAGAATAAGAGTACGGGTCGAGCACACAGGAATGGATGATGCGGGCGCCGTCAATAAACTCGCGCAATTGGCGGCCCGGATTGGTGGTGGCATCGCGCTCGGGAGAAAGCTGTGCAAGCTCGCGGTCCACGGCCGCAGCGAGGTCCTCGAGGGTTTCCTTCACCGCGATCGGGCCCTGATAGAGCAGGCAGCACAGCGCATGCAGGGCGGCAATGCTGCGCGCGGGCGAGCTACCCTCGGCCGTCGGTAAGCAAGGGGCGACGAGCGTATCCTCCGGGCAGTCCTCGACCAGCGGGCCCTTGGCCGGCCCGATGAGCACGGTGGTGGCCCCGCGCTGGCTGGCAGTAATGAGGGCGCGCGACGCCCAGTCGCACTCGCCGGGCTCGCCGACGACCACGACCACGTCCAGCGCCCCCACGTAGCGCGGGAGCGATTCGGTCACCACAATCGGGATTCGCAGTGGCTCGGCTAGGCCAACTCCCAGGTGGGCGGCTTGGCGGGCAATCGCATCGGTGGGGATAATGACCAGCGAGCGGGGATTGAGACCACTGAGCGCCTCGCCCCAGCGCTCCACTTCTCCGGCCACAAGGCGGATTTGGGCGCCTTCGTGCGCCACATCAAAAAAGCGCACGGTTTCGGCATCATAATTACCGGTATCCATGTGGCCCAAGCATAGTCGGGTGCCCACTAAGATGAAGTCCTATGACTTCCGCACAGATCCATCCCGTTACCCTGATTGGCGGCGGCCCCGGCGCGTGGGACCTCATTACCGTGCGCGGCATGCGCGCCCTGCAGGAAGCAGAGGTTATTCTTGCCGATCACCTGGGACCTACGGCGCAGCTCGATAAGCTGTGTGATATTTCTTCCAAAGAGCTTATTGACGTCTCTAAGCTCCCCTATAAGAAGTCAATCTCGCAGGAAAAGATCAACGAGCTGCTTATCGAGCACGCCCGTGCTGGCCGCAAGGTGGCCCGCCTTAAGGGGGGCGATTCCTTCGTCTTTGGGCGCGGTTTTGAAGAAGTGCAAGCGCTAGCGGAAGCGTCTATTCCCGCCACAGTCATTCCGGGCGTGACCTCCGCCATTTCCGTTCCCGCGGCCGTGGGCATCCCGGTAACTCAGCGCGGCATCGTCCACGGATTCACTGTGGTTTCCGGCCACCTGCCGCCCGGCCATGAGAAGTCCTTGGTGGACTGGGCAGCGCTCGCCCGCTCTGGCGCCACGCTCGCGGTCATCATGGGTGTGAAAAATGCCCCGGCGATTGCCAGTGCGCTAATCGACGCCTCCCTCTCCCCCTCTACTCCCTGCGCCGTCATCCAAGAAGGCACGCTGTCTACCGAGCGCGCCTACCGTTGCACCTTGGGCACTCTGGCGCAAACGATGGCCGAGCACGAGATCTCCGCGCCGGCGGTCTACGTCATCGGCGAGGTGGCCGGGCTGTAGCAGGCAGCAGGTAGCGGGTTCTCGAGACCTGGGTGGCCGGGGCCAACCTATGGCCGTGTTCTCCCTCGGCAGGGCCACCATTCGCCCTTTATTGTGGCCAAAGGTCGCGGTGAAAGCACTACGTCCGGTCCGCGGCGGGGCTTTCAGGCGCCTTGTCCTGCACGATGGCGACGCCGGACCGGCGCGAACCGTGGTCGCGACAGGCTGCGGCGACGCGCTCCGGATAATCAGGCGCATGGAAATCAGCATGGGCGGCTTCCTCGGCGTTTTCGGCTTCCAATTCCGCCGCACGTGCACGCCTGGTGCGCAGCGCGCCACGGATGGTGGCGGCCACACCAGCAGCGACCACGACGGCGACGACCGCCGGGGTGATTGCTGAAGGCACTGCCCAGCCGAAGTACGTCTTGGCGCCACCAATGACCTTGCTGATATTGAGGCCCACGATGGCCGTGCCGACGAGTCCGCCGAGCAAGACGGGGTTGATGCGGGAGATAAGCCACGCGGCGATGGGCGCGGTGATGGCGCCACCGATGAGCAGGGCGATGACTGCGGCTAAGTTGGCGACGATATCGTGCCAGAGCCCGACGATAAAGCCTGCGGTAGCGCCAAAGGTCACTAGGAACTCAGCGGCATTGACCGTACCCACAATGCGGCGCGGCTGCTCGCGGCCGATGGCCATGAGTGTTGAGGTCGACACCGGACCCCAGCCGCCGCCACCGGTGGAATCGACGAATCCGCCCACAAGGCCAAGGCCGGCGAGAAACGACGTGGAGTGGGTGCGCTTATAGGCGGAGCCACGGCGGCGCGGTTGGGAGAAACGCCAAATGAGGTTGGCACCGATGCCGATCAAGATGAGTGCGGTCACCGGCGCGGCCGCCGCGGTGGAGATATTCGACAGCAACGTAGCGCCCAAAAAGGCCGCGATCCCGCCCGGCACGCCCAGTCGGACCACGGTTTTCCAGTCCACGTTGCCGAAGCGCGCGTGGCTCAATCCGGAGATGGCCGTGGTGCCTAGCTCGGCGGTATGGACGACGGCCGAGGCCTGCGCGGGACCGAGGCCCGCCAGCAACAACATCGTGGTAGAGGTGACGCCGAAGCCCATGCCGATTCCACCGTCCACGAGGTTTGCGGCCGCACCGGCGAGCGCGATGAGGATGAGGGCTAACATGGCGCGAACACCTCCTGTGCGACGCCGCGGGCGTGGTGAAAGCGATCTGCGACGAGGCCCGCGAGGTCGGTGCCTAGCGGACGGTCGACGGTCGCGGGTACGCCCGCCAACCGGTCCAGGAGCAGGCCTTCGGTCACGAAGAGCGGGATCACGCGTACACGGGCGGGGTCTTTATACTCGCGGCACAGGGACACAATCCCTTCGCGGCCACCGCGGGTGGCGAACTCCACCGAGATGGGCACGCCGGTGAGCGCGAAGGTGCGGTGGGCGAGCTCACGGATGGCATCATTCGCCGTGGAATCGGAGGAACCAACGGAATAGATGACCACATGGGCATCGCCAGGCCGGGTACGGGAGGCGAGCACGCGGGCGAGGTCCTCGCCGGTGCCGAGGCCTGCGGCGAGGTGGAGGGAAAGGTGGGAGGTTTTGGAGGCGTCGGCAAGCGCGCGCGGGACGTCCACGCGCTGGTGGTAGCCCTGGGTAAAAAGCAGCGGAACTACCACGGCCTCGGTCTCCCCTAGCTGGGCGAGCTCGAGCGCGGCCGTGGTGAGGTCGGGCTCGTTGAATTCCAGGTGCGCCGCGCGGGCTGGGCGCAGACCCGCGGCCTGGGTCAGGCGCTCAATGCCGGCCGCGGCGCCTGGGTGCCGCGAACCGTGGGACAGGGTAATAAGTGCGGGCATGGAGACATCCTTAAGCCTTCGGCGCCGTGGAGTGTCCGCGGCGGGTAAGCGAGCGCTTTAGGGCCTCATTGGATGACACAGCCGGTGCGGGGGCTACCGGGGCATCGTCTTGGCCGTGAAAGCGCACGGAGAAAATCCGCAGGCATTCCTGGCACTTCCAGGCAAAGTCATCTTCCTCATCCGGGAAGAGGTCGGTGCCGGCGCAATAAGGGCAGAAGCTGGGATGGTTGCGGTTGGGGTTGGGCTGGCGGCGAAAATTCACTGCAAGTCCTCCTCCTTGGCACGCAAGACCCAGTGGCGGAATTGCTCGCCTTCCTCGCGCTGTTCTTTGTATTTATTGACCAAGCGAATGACGTACTCGGGCACCTCATCGGCGACGACCTTGTGGCCGCGCAGCTTGCGGCCCCAGTCCGGGGACAAGCCAAGGGCGCCGCCCAGGTGGACCTGGAAGCCCTCGACGCGGTTGCCCTCGGAATCGGTAACAATCTGGCCCTTCAGGCCGATGTCCGATACCTGCGAACGCGCACAGGCGTTGGGGCAGCCGTTGAGCGCGATGGAAATCGGCACGTCCAAATCGCCCAAGGTGTCTTCCAGGATGTCGACCAACTCGATGGCGCGGGCCTTCGTGGTCACGTGCGCGAGCTTGCAGAACTCCAGACCGGTGCAGGAGATGACGCCGCGGCGGAATTCGGACGGCTGGGAGTACAGGCCGGTCTCATCGAGCGCGCGGGAGAGCGCCGGAATGTCTTCTTCCTCCACATCAAGGAAGAGCAATTCCTTCATCGGGGTGGTGCGAATGCGGCTGATGCCGAATTTCTCGGCCACGTCCGCAATGGCGATGAGCTGCTCGCCGGTGGCGTGTCCCACGGTAGGCTTTACGCCAACGTAGAACTTGCCGTCTTTCTGGCGGTGCACGCCCAAGTGATCGCGGGAGCCGGGCTCGACCTCCAGCGGGATGCCATCCAGCAGTGGCTTATCCAGGTATTCTTCCTCCAGCACTTGGCGGAAATTTTCGATGCCCCACTTGGCTACCAAGAACTTCAAGCGGGCACGGTTGCGATTGCGGCGGAAGCCGTAGTCACGGAAGATACCGACCACGCCGGCCCAGACCTCTGGCACGCGCTCTAAGGGAACCCACGCGCCGAGGGACTGCGAGAGCATCGGGTTGGTGGACAGGCCGCCGCCAACGAAGCAATCGAATCCCGGACCGTACTCTGGGTGTTTCACGCCCACGAAGGCAACGTCTTGAATCTCGTGGGTAACGTCTTGGCGAGCGTTGCCGGAAATAGCGGTCTTGAATTTGCGCGGTAGGTTATGGAATTCCTCGCGCGGCAGGTAGTTATTCTTGATTTCTTCGATGGCTGGGGTGGCATCGATAATTTCGTCCTCGGCCACGCCGGCAACCGGAGAGCCCAAAATGACGCGCGGCACGTCGCCGCAGCCCATGAGCGTGCTCAAACCTACCGACTCGAGCTTGTCCCAAATGGTGGGCACATCCTCGATTTGAATCCAGTGCAGCTGGATATTCTGGCGGTCAGTAAAGTCCGCCGTGGAGCGGGCATAATCGCGCGAGATCTCACCGACGGCGCGCAGCTTGGCAGGATCGGCACGGCCGCCGTCGAAGCGCACGCGCATCATGAAGTACTCGTCTTGCAGTTCCGCGTTAGACAGCTTGGAGGTCATCTCGCCGCCCAAGTTCTGGTTGCGCTGAGTATAAAGGCCCAACCACTTGAAGCGAGGGGCTAAGTCATCAGCTGGGATAGAGGAAAATCCCTGCTTGGAATAGATATCGATGACGCGCTGCTTGGCAGAAAGCCCACCGTCTTCCTGCTTAATTACCTCATCGTTATTGAGGGGCTCGGTGCCGTCAATCTTCCATTGGCCTTCGGGCTTCTTGGCGCGGGGCGTGCGCTTGATACTAGTCGCGGTGGTCATGGTGTAGATCTCAACCTGCCTTTCCAAAGTATTGAAAGACAACCTACCCGTCTAAATTGGGTAGACAAAGCGGTCTTTTTTATTTTCAAGTAAAAATCGCCCTGAACTGGCCAAAAGGGAGACTATTTTTAGAATCTAATTCAACTCCTTGCCGCAACCTAGACTAAACGGTTCAATTGCCAGAAAGATAAGCCACAAAAATGAACCTAGCGGTCTAGACCCCGCGATTAAGAGAAAGGCATTCACGCAGCATGAATCAGCCCTTGAAGGTAGCCGTCATCGGCGCAGGTCCGGCCGGCATCTATGCCTCCGATATCCTGGTGAAAAAGACCGGGGGCGAGGTACAGATTGACCTCATCGAGCAGATGCCCGCGCCCTTCGGCCTCATCCGCTATGGCGTGGCGCCGGACCATCCGCGCATTAAGGGCATTATCAAGTCCCTGCACCGCGTGCTCGATACCGAGCAGATTCGCCTGTTGACCAACGTGCACATCGGCCGTGACATCACCGTGGACGAGCTGCAGCAGCATTACGATGCCGTGGTCTTTGCCACCGGCGCCGTGGGCGACCGCCACCGCGATATCCCTGGCGCGGACTTGGACGGCGTGCATGGCGCCGGTGAGTTCGTGGGCTTCTACGATGGCAACCCGCGCTTCGAGCGCGACTGGGATCTCTCCGCCAAGGAGGTGGCAGTCATTGGCGTGGGCAATGTGGGACTGGACGTCTCCCGCATCTTGGCCAAGACCGGCGATGAGCTCAAGGTCACCGAGATCCCCGATAATGTCTACGAGTCCCTGGCCAAGAACCAAGCAGAGACCGTGCGCGTCTTCGGCCGCCGCGGCCCGGCGCAGGCCAAGTTCACTCCGCAGGAGCTCAAGGAGCTGGACCATTCTGAGTCCATTAATGTTGTGGTCTCCCCCGAGGACATCGACTATGACGAAGCCTCGCTGGCCGCGCGCCAGGAGAGCAAGTCCACCGACTTGGTGTGCCAGGTGCTCGAGCAGTATGCCATCCGCGATCCCAAGGAGGCGCCACACACCCTGCAGATCCACCTCTTTGAGCAGCCGGTAGAGATCTTGGGCGAGGACGGCAAGGTCAGCGGCATCAAGACCGAGCGCACCGCGCTCAACGGCGATGGCAGCGTGCACGGCACCGGCAAATTCACCGAATGGCCGGTGCAGGCAGTCTACTTCGCCACCGGCTACCGCTCCGATGCGGTCGATGGCGTGCCCTTTAACCAAGAGAAGAACGTCATCAATAATGACGGTGGCCATGTCATTGATGAGTCCGGCGCGGTAGTGCCTGGCCTCTACACCACCGGGTGGATTAAGCGTGGCCCGGTGGGTTTGATTGGCAATACCAAGTCCGATGCCACGGAAACGATTGGCATGCTGCTTGCCGACGCCGCCTCTGGCGCCCTCCCCTCCCCCTCCAGCGCTGCGGATATCACCGAAGTCTTTGCCGAGCGCGGTATCGATTATCTGACGTGGCAGGATTGGCAGCGCTTGGACGCGGCCGAGCGCGCCCTAGGCGAGCGCGAGGGCCGCGAGCGTAAGAAGTTTGTGGAGTGGGAGGACATGGTCTCCCACTCGCGCGCCGAAGTTTAGCGGCGAATGATGGCAAGGACCTCGTCGACGATGGACTGCACCTCGTCGGCGGTCTTTGCCTCTACATTGAGGCGCAGCAGCGGCTCCGTATTGGACGCGCGCACGTTGAACCATGCCTCGGTTTCCTTGAGCTCGACGGTCACTCCATCGAGCTCATCGACGGACTCAATCTTATCCGCCAGCTCATCCAGTACTGCCTGGGTAGCGGCCTTCTGGTCCTCCACGGTGGAGTTGATCTCGCCGGAGGCCTCGTAGCGGGAGTATTCCGCCATGAGCTCGCTCAGCGGCTTATCGGACTGGCCCAGAGCGGCCAGCACGTGCATCGCCGCAAGCATGCCGGAATCGGCGTTCCAGAACTCCTGGAAGTAGTAGTGCGCGGAGTGCTCGCCACCGAAGGCGGCCTGATGCTCGGCCATCTGCGCCTTGATGAAGGAGTGGCCCACGCGGGTGCGCACCGGGGTGCCGCCCTTTTCCTTAATGAGCTCCGGCACGGTCTTGGAGGTAATCAGGTTGTGGATAATGGTAGCGCCGGGGAACTTCTCTAGGTAGCGCTCCGCCACCAGTGCACAGATGGCAGACGGAGAAACCGGCTGGCCCTTTTCATCCACCACGAAGCAGCGGTCCGCATCACCGTCGAAGGCCAAGCCAATATCGGCCTTCTGATCCACGGTGAACTTCTGCAGGTCTACGAGGTTCTTTGGATCCAACGGGTTCGCCTCGTGGTTCGGGAAAGTGCCATCGAGCTCGAAGTACAAATCGCGGACGTCGAAAGGCAAGCCCTTGAAGACGGCCGGCACGGTGTGGCCACCCATGCCGTTGGCGGCATCGACAGCTACGACAAGCGGCTTGGACTCCTCCAGCGGCACCAGCTTGCGCAGGAAGTCGGCGTAACCGGCAAGAATCTCCTGCTCGGCAATTGCGCCCTCGGTGCCGGTGAACTCCGGGGTGCCGTCGATAAGCATCTGCTTAATCTGCTCCAAGCCGGTCTCCTGGCCCACCGGTACCGCGCCGGCGCGGCAGAGCTTAATGCCGTTGTACTTGGCCGGGTTATGAGAGGCGGTAAACATAGCACCCGCACACTTCAAGGAACCGGCGGCGTAGTAGAGCTCGTCGGTAGAGGTTAGTCCCAGCAGGGTCACGTTGAGGCCCTGCGAGGTCACACCCTCAGCAAAAGCGCGCGCCAGAGACGGCGAGGACGGGCGCATATCGTGGCCGACTGCTACGGTATTTTCGCCTTCTTCCCGCAGGATGGCGGCAAACGCGGCGCCCGTATCGCGCACGAAGTTCTCATCGATATCTTCGCCCACCACGCCACGGACGTCATAGGCCTTAATTACTGCATCAAGATGCTCACGAGTTCGCATAACCTGCAATAGTACTCCCGCCCGCTAGGAAACTACCGCACCACAGGGTCCGTGTCAGTCCTGTTCCGGTTCCGCGGGCGTCGTTTCATCGGGCACGACCGAAAGGTGCGCGCGGCGCGCCTTTTTGGCATAAGCCACGCGGCGGGTGCGAAAGACCGGGTGATTCGAATTGGCAGGGTCCGCTCCATCAAAGGTCGCGGAATAGTCGATAGGGTCTGCACCGGAGCCGGCGCTGCGGTCATCGACCAAGCCGGTGGTCACGCGGCCGTCTTCCTTGACTGCCTCTGCCAGGGCCATCAGGTCATCTTCCTCATCCAGCTCGATGCGGTCCACACGCACCAGCTCCCAACCCACCGGGGCTGAGATGCGGTCGCGGTGGGTGGCGCACAGATCCCAGCTGTGTGGGTTTTCCTCTTCTGCCAGCGGTCCAACGACGGCCGTCTGGTCCGCGTAAGCGTAGGTCAATGTCGCCACGGCGGGGCGGCCGCAGCCTGGGCGGGAGCAATGGCGAGAAATAGTCACAGCGCATAAGTCTAAACCCTTAGTTGAGATTTAGATAGTCTTCGCCCCGGCGTGGCTCCGCTAAATCCAGCCCGCCAGCGCCTTAGAATCAGGGTCATGACCGCCGCTCGCCCGCATATCCGCCCCGCCCGCGACCGCCACGGCCACGGCATGCGCGGACCTCTCCTTCCCCAGCAAACCCCGCGCTACCGCAGCGCGCGCGAGCACTTCGACATGGCCGTATTGGAGGCCTATGCCCCCATCCAAAACGCCTTCGCGCCACAATTGCGGGGCCTCGACTTGGCTGTAGACACCATCCCGCGCATGCGGCTTTCGCCCGATATGACCGTGCTACCGGATGAGATTATCGCCGATGGTCCAGTTCCCCTCGGCCGCGTGGTTCCCGCCGGCGTAGATTCCGAGGGCCAGCCCACCCGCGCACGCTTGGTCATTTTCCGCATGCCCATCGAGCAACGTGCTTCTACCCCGCCCGAGCGCTCCGAGCTCCTGGGCACCGTTATTACCGCGCTGGTGGCCAACTACCTCAACTTGGACCCCGAAGAAGTGGACCCGCGCTATAGCTGGTAGCCCCCGGTAAATTTCGCGGCGCAGCAGAAAAGCCCCTGGCCGCACATTGCGTGCTAGCCGGGGGCCTTACTGGACACCTTAATTATCCAATCTCACGTTTGAGGCGGCGGCGCTCACGGTCCGATAGCCCGCCCCAAATACCGAAGCGCTCATCGTGCTCCAGCGCGTACTCCAAGCATTCATCGCGCACCGCGCAGGCCTGGCAGATGCGCTTGGCCTCACGGGTAGAGCCTCCCTTTTCAGGGAAGAACGCTTCAGGGTCGGTCTGCGCGCACAGCGCCTGGTCCTGCCACTCCTGCTCGACGGCACCGAAGAGTTCATCGAGCGACATCTCTGCAGCAGCACCGCCACGGAGAATGGCGTTGTTATTAGCCATTTTGTCCACGCCTTTTCCTTTCTCCGAGGTTGGGTAATTCTCATCAGTGCGACCGACTGTACACCACATTCTCCTTGGGTAGCCCCGCCGGGATGGTGTGGAAGTAACGGCGCCGGCCGCTGTTTCTTTCACTGATGTAATTTCACACCGGATCACTAAATATCGTCAACCCGAATTGGCGGCTTCTTCGCGCTTTCCGGCAAAAACGCAGCACACGATCCCCATCCGTCACATCTGTAACAACTGATCCCCCGTGGGGGTGTAGGCAGGGGGTACTACATGTAGTGGTACCCTGTTTTTCTGTCAACAATTTTCAGAAAATCCCGGCGTGTCGCGCGCACAACCCCGCAAAGAAGGGATCCATGCACTTCAGATCTGTGCAGAGTTCGCATCATGTCGGCCGGTGCGAACAGGCGGGCTCGGTGGCCCCATAAAAAGAGAGGCCGAACCGAGGCTCCATTGTCCTCAGTTCGGCCTATGTCAGCTGGACCTAGTGCAGTGCCCAGACCGCTGCACAAGCGTTAAGCATCGGAGCTAAAACGCACGCCGGCATCAGGGATGGAAACGCCGGGGAAGACACGCATGCCGTCGAGAAGCTCGCAGCGTGCGCCGATGTGGGCGCCTTCACCAATGACACAGTTCTCAATGACCGCGTTGGCGCCAATGTGGGCGCCGGAGGCAATGATCGAGTTGTGGATGATGGCGCCTGGCTCAATGCGTACGCCGTCGAAGACAACGGTGCCCTCTAGGCGGGAACCCGCGCCCACCTCGGAGCCACGGCCCACGGCGGTACCGGACAGCAGCAGCACGCCACCGGCGATACCGGCGGAGGGATCCACCAAGGACTCGCCGGTCTTGCCCTCAATCAGCGGGGACGGCGCGATGCCGCGCACCAGGTCAGAGGAACCGCGGGTGAAGTCATCTGGGCGACCCATGTCGCGCCAGTAGGAGTTGTCTACGTGGCCGACAACCAAGCGGCCTTCAGCCAAGAGCCCTGGGAAGGTTTCGCGTTCCACGGAAACAACGCGGTTGGCCGGAATGGACTCGATGACGGAACGCTTGAATACATAGCAACCGGCGTTGATCTGGTTGGTTGGCGGATCCTCGGTCTTTTCTAGAAACGCGGTGACTCGGCCGTTAGAGTCGGTCGGCACGCAACCAAACGCACGCGGGTCAGCCACGTTGAGCAGGTGCATAGTGACATCGGCGTCCTTGTCATGGTGCGTGGTGAGGATCCCTTCCAGATCCATGCCGGAGAGCACGTCGCCATTGAAGACCATGACCGTGTCATTGCGCAGTTTGTCGTAGACGTTACGGATGCCGCCGCCGGTGCCGAGCGCGGTCTCTTCCACCACGTACTCGATCTCCAAGCCCAGATCGGAGCCATCACCGAAGTACTCCTCAAAGACCTCGGCCTTATAGGAGGTAGACATGACGACGTGCTCAATGCCGGCGGCCTTGATGCGGGCGAGCAGGTGCTGCAGGAACGGGTAGTTTGCCGTCGGCAGCATCGGCTTCGGCGTACCGATGGTTAGTGGGCGCAGGCGGGTGCCGCGGCCGCCGACGAGAATCACTGCATCCGTGCTGGCACCGTGGGTGGTGGCTGCTTCAGTCATAGTCTTCCTTATGTATGCGGACAGTTTTATTCTGTGATTTTCTGAGGGCCAGTGTAGAGCGTATGGCGCGCAATCCAGGTCAACGGCACGCGCACTGGACCTTAAGAACGCGCCGAAGCCGAGGCAATAAGTCCGCGGACTCGCAGCCCCAACCACAACGCGCCGCGCAGTGGGGCCTGCCACCATGCAGGATGGCGGTCTGCCTGAAAGCGATAGGCGGAGTTGTGGTGGGCGCGCAGCATCGCGCCGGCGTGCGCTTGGGTGGAATGCCCCTTAGCGTGGCTGATGACGGCCTCCGGGCAGAAGATGTTCTGGTAGCCGGCGCGCGTGAAGCGATCTCCTAGATCCACGTCTTCGAGGTACATGAAATAACGCTCATCAAACCCGCCGATGGTTTCGAAGGCCTCCCAGCGCACAAGAAGGCAGGAACCGGATAGCCATCCGGCCGGGCGCTGGGCGGTCATATCGGCTTCATCGCGGTAAGCGCGCGACCATGGATTGGAGGGCCAGATCGAAGAAAAGAGTGCGTGCCCAATGCCGGTAGCCACGGTGGGCACGGCGCGGGCAGAGGGATAATTGCTGCCATCCGGTTCCACGATGCGCGGGCCCACGGCCGCAGCATCCGGCCACTGGCGAGCGCACTCGATGAGCTGGTCAATAGATCCCGGGGTAAAGGTGACATCGGGATTAGAGATAAGGAAAAATTCCTCATCCACGCCACCGCGCTCGCGGGCGAAGCGGGCACCCGCATTCATGCCAGCGCCGTAGCCGATATTTCCGCCGGTATCGAGAAAGTCCGCCCCGGCACGCTCGCGGGCAGCGGCCTCGGGCACGCCGTCGGTGGAGCCATTATCCGCAAGCACGACCTTGGTGCCGCGAGCGCAGGCGCCCGGCAGGGAGTCCAAAAAACTACCGAGGTATTCACCGGGACTATAGGTCACGGTGATCACGGCCAGCGGGGATTGATTTGGTGTAGTCACAATGGCCCCGAGCTTAGTCACTGGCGCTCCTCGCACGGGGCAGGGACACTACCCGAACACGCGAAATCGGACACGGATCACTAATTTTTGCCCGTTCTGCCCTAAACTGTCTCCAGATCCCCACCAATCTAGAAAGCCTCCACTTGTGACTTCTGAGAACACTCGCCAGGCGCGCACCATCCAGCCGGCGCCCTCTGCCGCTAGTGCGGTAAAGCAAAAAGGTTCCACGGCCATCAAGGCGATCGTGGCACTCCTGTCTGCCTTGATCCTGGTGGTATCTGGCGTGGGTTATGCCACCGTGGGCCGGCTGGATAATGGCATGTCTTCGGCCACGGACTTGTCCCTGGACGGCCAGGGCTTGTCGGGTAACTCGCTCGATGGCGCAGTGGATATCTTGCTGGTGGGCAAGGATTCGCGTACCGACGCCAAAGGCGATCCCCTCTCTGAGAAGGAATTGGCGGACCTGCACGCCGGCGTGGCCGATGGTGAGGAAAATACCGACACCATGATGCTCATCCGCGTTCCGGAGGACGGTTCCCGCGCTACCGCCGTATCCATTCCGCGCGATACCTATGTCAAGGATCCGGACTACGGCAATATGAAGATGAATGCTGTCTTCGCCTCCCATAAGAACGCCAAAGTGGAAGAGCTCGAGCAGGAAAATGCCGAGGCGGAGGCTAAGGGTAAAAAGAAGCCGCACTCGGATAAGGACATCGAAAAGCAGGGCGTCGAAGCCGGCCGCGAAGGATTGCTGGCCATGGTGCGCACCTTGACTGGTGTGTCCATCGATCATTACGCGGAGGTGGGCCTGTTGGGCTTTACCCTGCTTACCGACGCCGTCGATGGCGTGGATGTCTGCCTCAACGATGATGTTGATGATGACATGTCTGGTGCTAAGTTCAGCAAGGGCAAGCAGACCCTCGACGGCGCCAAGGCCCTGGCTTTCGTGCGCCAGCGCTATAACCTCCCGCGCGGCGACCTCGACCGCATCGTGCGCCAGCAGGCCTTTATGGCTTCCCTAGTCAATAAGATCCTGGACAATGACACCCTGGCCAATCCTTCCAAGCTGTCCAAGATTGCCAAGGCGGTAGAGCGCTCCGTGGTCATTGATGATGGCTGGGACATCATGGGCTTTGTCACCCAGCTGGCCGGCCTTGCCGGCGGCAATGTCACCTTCACCACTATCCCGGTAGCCTCCATCGACGGCCAGGGCGATTATGGCGAATCCATTGTCACCATCGATGCCGCCGAGGTCCACCGCTTCATGGATGACCTGGCCAAGACCCACGATGAAGCCACCGATGAGTCCAAGGCCGAAGATAAGGACAAGCAAGAAAAGGCAGACAAGGACAAGGACGTCGATCCGAATATCAATATTCACGTCCTCAACGCCGGAAATATTGATGGCTTGGCATCAGGCATCGGCTCTTGGCTGGAAGGCAAGGGCTACACGGTGGAGCGCTCCGCGAATGCGCAGCCGGGCATCTACAGCGAGTCGCAGGTCGTCGCCGCCGATCCGACAAGCGAGGATGCTAAGGCCCTGGCCAAGAAGCTGGGTGGGTTGCCGGTGGCAGAGAATCCGCAACTCGACGATGACACCCTCATCGTGGTTGCTACCGATGATTACCAGGGACCTTCCGATAAGGAAGCTAGCGACCAGGAGCCGGAGGCGGATAAGTCCAGCCAGCCGGTAGGCACCCCGGGCGATGACTTCGGTACCGCTAAGGTCTCCCCGGAGATTGACGCTGGTGGCGACGGCCCGCGCTGCGTGAACTAGCACTTCTTCCCTACGATGGGCGGGTATGGAACTACTCGCCCATCTTTTGCGTGCCGACGCTGCCTCCCCGCGGCTTACCGTATACAACGAGGCGACCGGCGCGCGCATGGATTTTTCCGCGCAAACGCTCGACAATTGGGTGGCCAAGATTGCCAATATGTTGGAAGAAGAGCTCGACCTAGAGGCGGATTCCACCATCGCTATCGATCTTCCTTCCTCGTGGCAGGCGGCCGTTGTAGCCTTGGGTGCCCTTGCGTCTGGCCCTTCCTATACCTTTGGCGAATCTGCCCCGCTTGCCGACGTCGTCTTTACCTCCCCCTCCCGCTACGCGGCCGCCCACGAGCGCCAGCCCCAAGCCGACATCGTGCTCATTAGCGAGGACCCCTTTGGCCGCGGCGTCGTCGAGTCCGGCGGGGAGCTGCCCACCGGTGCCATCGATTTTGGACCCACCGTGCGCTTCTACGGCGATCAGTACTTCGGCGAAACCCAACCACTGCCCCGGCTTGTCGATGCCCCCGCTACCGCCGAGCGCCTGCTTTCTACCGGCTGGTCCGATAATGAGTCTTTCTCCCGTGCCGTGCTCGAGCCCCTAGCCGCTGGCGGTTCCGCGGTCATCGTTGCCGGCATGTGCCCGGCCGAACGCTTGGAGGAAATCGCCGCCAATGAAAAGGCCACCGCCCGCCTCTAATAGTTTCAGAATGCAGACTGGGCCCAGATACACTTAGCCCTCGTTATGTTTCTGGGAATCTCTGTAGACGCATGGTCCTCTATCTTCATCGGCGTCCTCATCCTCGCTGGCACCATTACTCAAGGCACCATCGGTTTTGGCTTAGGCACCATTGCCACGCCCATAATCGCGCTCATTCGTCCTGAGCTCGTGCCCACGCTCATTCTGCTGCTCGCGCTGTGCATTTCCAGTTATACGCTCGCGCGCACCTACCGCGAGACGTCCTGGCGCGTCGTCGGCATCTCTTCCCTCGCCCGCATTCCCGGTTCCCTAGTGGGCGCTTGGGCAATTGCCAGCCTCTCTCCTGATGGGCTGTCCATCTTTATCGGTTGTGCCGTACTTTTTGCTATGACGCTATCCAGCTTGGGATGGAGCCCTCGCCCCACCACCGTCAATACGCTCATCGCTGGCGTAGTCTCCGGCATCCTGGGCACCTCGACCTCCATCGGCGGCCCGCCCATGGCGCTGATCATGAAGCGCTTTGCCCCCAACCGCACACGCGGCACCTTAGCGGGCACCTTTGTCCTCGGAACCTTAATTTCTCTTATAATTCTGACGTTTAATGGGCAGATCAGCGGCACCCAGGTCACCACCGCGGCGGCCTATTTCCCCTTAGTCGTCATTGGGCTCATTGCCGCCAACTACCTCAACCGATTTATAGATAGGCATCTTCTCAACCGTATCGTCATCACCGTGGCCATCGCTGCGGCCCTCATGCTGATTGTCGAATCGGCCCTATTCTAGCCTCGGACCCTACCCCCTCAGCGGAAAGCCCCGGCAGGTTCTAGCTGCGAAACGGGCCAACCTCTGCCATGTAAACACCTATAACTTACGTCACGTAACATTCATGACAAAGCATTTTATAACCCTTCCCTACCCGCTTAAATGCAGCGTACGACGCATATTGTGACGTGTCCACAACTTTTCGTCAGGTCCCTAAACCCCTCCCAGAGGCCACCCAAACACCCCCAGATAGGGGCCGAACCCCTCCGTGTCGATTCTCTATTGTATAGACAATCATTCATCAATATTTTTTCACGCACTATCAGCCGCTTAGCGGGAGCAAACACCAATAAACAGCTTGGCCTATATAAAAATACCCACCCACCGGCGTGGCAAATATATAGACATCTAAGAGATGAATTAATTCTGAGCCTGTTTTAGCGTTTTCTTAGCGCAACATCGAGAGTTGCTGGATTTCATTCATAAGTTCATTCATTTTCTACCTACCTAGGAGAAGTTCTATATGTCGATTCGTCGTCGCATGACCGGCCTGACCGCCGGCCTCATCGTCGCCGGCACCGCATTCGCGGCACCGCTGGCTGGCGCAGCTACCCAGACTGAGTCCTACCCGGAGACCCCGGCCCTGAACCCGGACCTGCCAATCATCCACACCACCCACGGTTCCGACCACATGAAGGCGAATATCCTGAACCCTCGCCCGGTATGTAACCCGTGGGAGGACCACCGCACCGTGGTCTACAAGGTCTCCGACCGCTTCCTGCCGGCCGGCACCATCTCCACCACCAACCAGACCAAGAAGGACATCCCGCTGCAGCAGGATCTGTCCAAGTCTCAGTCCATCTCCCTTTCTGTCAACGGTGACCGCACCGAGACCACGTCCATGAACCTGGGCGGCAAGGGCTCCAAGAAGGGCGCTGAAGGCTCCTTCGGCATCTCTCACGAGATCGCTACCAAGATTGGTGCTAGCGCTTCCTACTCCCTGTCTTGGGATGCTGGCCAGTCCATCGGACCTTACGACGTTCCGCCAAACCACACCGGTGAAGCCACCTACGGCTTCCGCGTGCTGAACATGACTGGTACCCAGCAGTACTGCAAGCCAAACGGCACCTGGTCCACCCCGACTGCCTGGAACGCAATGCAGCCGGTAAAGAACGAGGTTCGCGTCAAGCTGTACGACAAGCTGTCTGACTCCTACGCTCCCAACAAGGACGCTCAGAACACCACCGACGTCAATGACCCGAAGGTCGTTGAAGAGGACAAGAACCTCGAGGCTGACGCAGAGGTAGTCAAGGAGTCCGAGGGCAACGCCAAGGAAGCAACCGAGAAGGTCTCTGAAGCAGAGGGCAAGAACGAAGAGGCTGCTGACAAGAAGAAGCAGGAAGAGGTTGACGCCAAGGAGGACAAGAAGGACTCCAAGCACAAGCTCGACCTCGAGCCTTACCTGACCGTTTCCGGCGCTAAGCACGCTGGCTTCGCAGGCACCGTTGCCCTGCGCGCTAAGAACGTTGGCTCCGAGCGTTACTACGGCGAGTTCCCAGCTACCCAGTTCCGCGTGGACGTGAAGACCGCTAAGGGACCGAAGGGCGTTGACCGCCTCATCACCCCGCGTTCCTCCAACGGCGCTCACATCCGTGACCTGGGCTTCAACGAGAAGACCTCCACCCGCTCCTTCGAGGTAACCCTGGCTAACCCGATTAACGCTGGCGAAGAGGCCCGCATCGCCAACCTGGACTTCGGAGATGGCAAGACCAAGGAAGGCCGCCTCATCAACAACATCGAGGTAACCCAGACTTCCCGCATCAAGGGTGATGACTCCAAGCACAACGACCAGAACGTTGACTCCCGCGAACACACCCTGAAGGACACCGGCAAGAAGGCTGAGGGTCTGTTCTAAGAACGCCCCACTTCTGCCCTAGGAACATAGTTTCCTAGCCAGTCTCATCCAGAAGGCCGCTGCACCACTGATGGTGTGGCGGCCTTCTTCTTGTTCATTTCCTTTTACATGGCAACACATATTGTCTGCGGCGCTATCTGGCTCAGTTTTCGCCCCCTACGGTCGCGTCTAGGCTCTGCAGCTGTAGGTTATGGGCAGACCCTGATCCGTTCTTTCCTAAGCACAACCTTGCCACGGTTATTCGGATCGAGGTTTTAGATGATCACCCAGAGATTGAAGAGCTCTTCGCTCCCCTTTCGCAGTTGCTTACCGACGAAAAGATGCAGGAACTCAACGCCCGCGTCGACGTCGATGGCGAGGACTACACCACCGTGTCTCTCGATTTCTTGCAGGAAGAAAACCTGATCGCGGACTAGCTGCCAGGCTTTAGCAAGATTCCCAAAGACCATCGCGCCACCCTCGGTGCGGCGGCCTTTCACATTTATTTAACTTAGATCACAAATTTGCTTTCGTTCCACAAAACCTTCAGATAGATTGTTTATGTTAGCTCATTCACAAGTACTGAAGGATGAATTTTATGTCTCACACGACTGCGAATGCGCCTGCTTCACCGGCCAGTTCACCCACTACCGGCGGCGCAGACACCCCCAACAGCAGCCAGGTGACCACCAACAAGGCCGTCAACAGCCAGTGGACAATCACACTCTTCGGCACTGCCGTGGGCGCAGGTATCCTCTTCTTGCCGATTTCTGCCGGCAGCTTCGGCTTCATCCCGCTACTGGTAGCCACTCTGCTCATCTTCCCGATGACCTACCTGGCCCACCGCGCATTCTCCTGGATCATCAGCTATTCCCCGCTACACGGCGAAGATGTCCTCGCGGTACTCACCCACTTCTTCGGCCGCGGCAATGGCATCATCTTGGCTATCATCTACTGGTTCACCATCTTCCCGGTGGTGCTCATTTACGGCGTATCGATTACGAATACGGTCGATAGCTTCATCGTCAACCAGCTGGGTGGCCCGGAAATCTCCCGCTACATCCTGGCGCCGCTGTGCGTGGGCCTCATGACACTCGCGCTGGCCTTTGGCAACGCCATCATGCTGAAGATTGCCCAGTTCGTGGTCTACCCGCTCATCGTGGCGCTCGCAGTGGTATCACTCTACCTCATTCCGCAATGGGACCTCGGTTCCTTCATGGAGGCCGGCGATCACACCGCTGGCGGCGTGAGCAAGGCCATCATCCTTATCCTTCCCGTATTGGTTTTCTCCTTCTCCTTCGTTGCTGCGATCTCCCAGTTCTCGCTGGGCATGGAAAAGGAATACGGCGCGGACCACCACGCACAGTCCGATAAGGTTATCCGCAACTCCGCCATCTTGCTGACTATCTTCACCATGTTCTTTGTCTGGTCCTGCGCCCTGGCCATGGGCGCGGACGGCATGCAGGAAGCTAATGACAAGAACCTGCCGGTACTTTCCTACTTCGCCAACGAAACCGGCACCCCATTTATGGCTTACATGGCGCCCATCGTGGTTATTTGCGCAGTGGCTTCGTCCTATTTCGGCCACGCCCTTGGCACCATCGAGGGTACCCAGTACCTCTTCAACCTGGCCGCCCCGAAAGCCACAAAGAAGATGTCTGCGCGCACGCTTGACCTGTGGACCTACCTCTTCATCTTCATCACCACGTCTCTAGTAGGAATTTTCAACCCCTCGATCCTGGACATGATTTCTGTCGTAGGCGGCGTCTTCTTCGCCTTCATGACCTACCTGCTGCCTATTTGGGTCATCTACCGTGTGGAGGCACTAGCCCGCTTCCGCGGTAAAAAGACCAACTTCTTCGTGGCGATCATGGGACTTATTGTGCTCTTCGCCACCATCTGGGGAATGTTCCAATAATCCCACAAAAACATGGTTCGACAAGGCCTTTTCCTCTCTGGCAGGGTGGGAGACATCATGTCAGAACAGGAAAAGGATCCCGACCTGAAAATCAAGCTCGGGCAGAATAACGAAATCAAACTTAAAAACAAATACGAGACGTTTTCCATCGCCAATGACATCGCTATCTCCGTGGTTTTTATCCTCGGCTCGGTGCTAACACTTGCCGGCTTGTCGATGGTCGCTACCGTCTTCTACCTTCTGGGCAGCCTCGGCATGGCAGCCCGCCCGGCTATCCGCTTAAAGCGCCGCACACACCTGCAACGCATTGGCGCAGATGCAAACACTGCCGAAAGTTATGACTATTAAGCCGCAGATGGGCTAGCAGTAAACTTTCAGCAACTAGCAGGGACTTATCAGGCACAATCCATTGTGGTAGCAGCCCCATGCCCCATACTTAAATCATGCGTTTGAGAGAGCGCATACGAGAGAGATAGAGAGAACCCCTCAGTTTCCAGAGGGCGGCTTAAGCCGATACATGGAAACACCTTGTAGAGAGAGACGCCTGCGGCCCTCGGTTCCTTTTGGTTCCGAGGGCCGCAGGCGTTTTACCTTGTGCCGAAGCGCTACTGGTGCAGCTTATTGTGTTTCGAAGCGAATAGCACCGCAGTTCCGGTCACCAGCGCCGCAGCCACCAAATAGAAGGCAGGAGCAAGCTGCAGGCCTGTGACATCAATAAGCCAGGTGGCAATCATGGGAGCGGTACCGCCAAAGACAGCATTAGCCGTATTAAACGTCAGTGCGAAGCCGGACAGGCGCACGTGCGTGGGGAATTGTTCGGAAAGGAAGGAGGGCAGGACGCCGTCGTTAAGCGCCAGCACGCCGCCCAAGCACACCTGGATGATAATGACAAGCAGGAGCCCGGCGCCATCGAGAAGCATAAAGGCCGGAATGATGGACACACCCATGAACGCAGCCGCGCACAGCATCGTCGTGCGGCGACCAAGACGATCCGAAAGCATGCCGGTAAGCAAGGCAAAGCCCACATAGAATGCGGACGCCACCGAGGACGCGATAAACGCCGGCGTCGCGGCCATGCCCAACTCCTCCGACAGGTAAGTGGGCAGGTAGGTCAAAATGACGTAGAAGCCAATGGCGTTGAGCACCGCGCCCGCAAAGGCAATCGCCAGGGCCTTGGGATACTTGAGGACCTCACGCAACGGGGACTCCTCTGGCTCATCTTGGTCCTCAAAGTGGGAGGACTCTTCCGTGTTGCGGCGAATCCACAGGCCATACAGCCCCAAAGGCAGCGCAATGAGGAATGGTACGCGCCAACCCCAGGAATCCAGGGCGGCATCATCGAGGACTCCAGTCAACAGCGCAGCAATGAGCGAGCCCAACAGCAGGCCCGAGGCCGTCGCGGACGGCACTACCGCGGAGTAAATGCCACGCTTGCCTGCAGGAGCAATCTCGGCTAAGTGCGTGGCCGCGCCCGCATACTCACCGGCCGCGGAAAAGCCCTGCACCATGCGGCACAGCAAAAGCAAGATGGAGGCGGCAAAGCCAATGGTGCCATACCCCGGCAGGAAACTGATGCACGCGGTAGCCACCGACATCATCACAATAGACACCGTCAGCGTGTGGATGCGCCCGTATTTATCACCGAAGTGACCCCATACAATGCCTCCCAACGGCCGCACCAGGAACGACAGCGCGAAGAGCGCAAACGTCATAATCAGCGCGCGGCGGCCTTCCATCTCCGGAAAGAACACGCGGGAGATAATCGCCGACATATAGATATAGGCCGCATAATCGAACCACTCAATAAACGTGCCGATAAACGCCGCCTTAATGGCCGAGCGATCTTGGCGTTTAGTTTCTTCTGTATCTTCCACCTGCGCCTGCTCGGCGTTCTTGGCTGGGGGTTGGGCTGTGAGAGGAGACATGCTCCTCACCTCGATTCTGTAGCTATACAAGCATGTGAAACGGCGCAGCCAGACTACGCGCATATCTTCCAGCCTACAGAAACGAACTATGTCCTACGTCACTTTCATTTGCCAATGTTGCACAGCTTCACCCCTGCCCCGCTTTCCGACGCCCTCCCCACCCCATTCCCAGCCACTAACAGCAACCCAACAGCTAGACCTCATGGGTGCTACGGCCCAGTGCCCCATACTGATTGCGGGCGTTGGAGACAGCGCATATGAGAGATAGAGAACCCCCTGCAGTTTCCACAGGGCAACAGGACTCTCTAACAAGAGTCTAAGCATCACGCGGACGAAGGCCTTTGCGGAAGCTTTTTATCAAAATCAATGAGACGGCCCAGCGCCCAATCCTTATCAGTAAGCAGGCGAGAAAAGACCAAACCGGCACCAATAGATCCAACTACCATCATTCCAGTTGCTACATTGGCCAATGCTTGATCCATCTGACCATCGTTCAAATAAAACACTGCCCGGAACATCGTCACCCCTGGGATCATAATCACCGCGGCCGGAACGGTGGTTGTAATACGAGGAAGACGCGCCCTTTTAGAAGCTACTGCCCCCAGCAACCCGATAAGCAATCCCCCCACAAAGGCTGCAAAGAAAATGGTTGTTCCCGCGTGAATTAGAATCAAACGAAGCTCATTTGCCACGGTTCCAACACACGCCGCTACTAAGACCATGCGGCGCGAAGAGTTAAAAAGAAAAGCAAACCCAGCAATGCCCAGAAAACTTGCCAACGGCGCCAACAGAAACCATTGCATATCCTGTGCAGGCGCAGGTGGGTCAGGGCTAAGTTTAGTCAGCCAGCTAACCATTGAGACCGTGAAGGCGGCCGTAAATATAACGGTGAAGGCATACCCCAACCTGACAATACCCGCATCAAGATCAAAGCGGGCAATGTCGATCAAAGCAGAGAAGAGCGGAAACCCGGGAATCAGGAATAAAACGGCCGCCACAAAACCCGAGGACAGTTCACTGGGTTCCACCAAGCCTATGGCCCCGAAAAATTCCGTCAACAAGAAGAAAACTATGCTTGCCGTCGCTCCACCAGCAATCACTCCTCCAATTTGATGAACGTGACGGTGGAGAACTGTATAACGAACAAACTGGCCTGCAAACGCCGCCAAAGCAACCAACCCCACTGCTTCCAGCGGGAAAAAATTAAGATACGCAAACGCCGCACATGCGATCGCGGCAGCGAAAGAAAGGATTAGACCGCCCCAGCGCTTTTTGACATTATGCTCAATAGTATCCAGCATCGCCGCTAACTCCTGAGCAGTGATCCCTGCGTAGAGGCGGTTGTGGGTTAAATCTTCCAAGGCTTCGATCCGAGAGGCATCAACTGCAGGCGAATGTTGCCGAGCAATGACCGTCCGGAAGTATTCGCCGCGGTGAAACGTACAGGTAATCTGCGTCAGACCCACTGTGGCATCTAGATGGTCAAAGCCCAAAGCTCGCGCACTCCGTTTCATCCCTCTAAGTACGCGATAACCAGAGGTGCCGGCACCCATTAGGAGCATTCCCACCCGCAATACAACGTCCGCCTCGACACCCATTTGCCGATGCATCTCTGGATCAAATTGTTGTGCCATATCTCCTCCTCTGACATTGCTCTCGGCGCACAATTAAAGACTTGCCCACCCCAACCCGATAGCGCGCTTGTAGCTTTCCTAAAATCTTACGCAAAAGAAGCCTCTTGTGAATCATGTTCAGCAATCCAAAGGCCTCCACCTTTTATACCCGTAACCTGGTTGAGCTATTTTTACCCTCCCCAAATGGTTGCCACTATATTCACAGACAAATTTCAGACCTATGGCAGCCTAGCGCGTTACCTTGAATTTACGTGTTCGAGAGAACGCAAGAGAGATAGAGAGAACCAGTTCCAGCGCCCTGTGGCCCCAAGCGAGGCTCGGGCGTTGGAGCTGTTTTAGGGGTCTGCAGGTTGGGGCGTGGAGGAAGGGGTGGGCGTCGGAAAGCGATGCATGGGGGTTAAACGACAAGATGTGTTGTTTTCCGGCGTGTCGGGGTAAACGACATTTTG
>OKEX01000007.1_pt1 | contig 88470 bp, 84 predicted proteins | sample 1611421 | NCBI WGS metagenome assembly OKEX01 (sample SAMN04436744, study PRJEB24849) | human gut metagenome | biome: human gut; feature: NICU; material: stool | host: Homo sapiens | place: USA: Saint Louis, MO | collected 2010-12-06 | reverse complement strand
ACACAACAACACCCTCCTAAGGGAAAGTGTTGCAACGACCCTCTGAACTCAAGGCCAGCGAAGGACGCGGAAAACTCCCTGACGTCCACCGCGTGCCGCATCGGGCGGGAAAAGTCGATGCTGGCAAAGAAGCGGCTGGCGCGGGCAAAGGTGGCGTCGGGAAGCACATGCATCGGCAGATATAAAACCGGGCTGCGCAACCCCGGTGCCACCTCGCGCAGGTACGGCCGGCGGCTGAGCGCATACGCCGCCATGCCCGCTACCCCGACCACACCGGTCAGGGCAGCCCCGGCCTTGAGGACTCGCAAAACGCGCATTTAGAAATCGCGCAGAATGCGCTGTGCCAGCGGCTCAGAGGAAGCCGGGTTCTGGCCGGTGTAGAGGTTGCGATCCACGATGACGTTCGGGGACATCGGATCGGTCTCCTGGTAATCCGCGCCGAGCTCACGCAGGCGGGTCTCCAGCGCCCACTTAGCGGCGGCAACCATCTCCTCGCCTTCCTCGGCATTGCTAAAGGCGGTCATCTTGTAGCCCTTGAACGGCCAATTCTCGTTATCCAAGGCCAATAGCGCGGCCGGGGCGTGGCAAACGAGGCCGAGCGCGCGGCCGGAATCCATGCGCGCCTGAATAAGCTTTGCAGAATCCTGATCGTAGGCAAGATCCTCCATCGGGCCGTGGCCTCCCGGGTAGAAGATGAGGTCATAATCCGCTTCATCGACCTCAGCCAAGTTCATCGGGTTCTCTAGTGCCACGCCCAACTCTGCCAAGTAATTTTCCTGCGCCATGCGCACGTTATCGGGCAGTACCTCAAGGCTGTACTCATCTACCACAGGAGCCTTTGCTCCGGGGGTGGCGAAGTGGATATCCCAGCCTGCGCCCTGGAAGACGCGGTGCGGTGCAATAAGCTCCTCGGCCCAATAACCGGTCGGGCGCTTAGTGCCATCGGCCAGTGTCCATTCCTCAGCGGCGGTAACAACAAAAAGTACGGAAGGCATGTAATTCTCCTTTAGTCAGTAGTTTCTTCAGCGGTGTCTGCCAAAGACTCTTCAGTGTCCGGGCCAGCAAGCTCCGGATCAGATAATTCCTCGTATGCTGGCAGGATAACCGTTTCTAGCAGATGCTGCCGTGATTCCTGGTCAGCAAAGGAATTTTCTACCGCCTTGACGGTGAGATCGAAAAACTCCTCGAGGCCATAACCAAAGGTTTCACTTAGAGCAAGGAACTGGTTTGTCAGAGTGGTCTTACCCGAGGAAATGGCGCAGGTAAAGCCCAGCTGCTGCAGCAGCGGCAGCGGATGGTCATTGAGGTCTTCGGCTTCCTCAAGTGGAGTAAAGACAAGTGGGATGTGGCGATCGCGGATGTATCCAGAGGCCTTGCCGGGCAGGATGCCATCGATATTTGCAGTGAAATCATCGATCATATTGATTGGGTGGATGAGGCGATTCACCCCAGCCTGGGCGGCGCGCTCTACCTCTGCAAAGTCTTCGCCCACGTGAATCTGGGTAGGCAGGTAAGCGGCGCGGAAGTCCGCGGCCGCGTTCGCCTGGTCCTGCGGCAGGTTGTAGCCCACCACGGGGGCGTCGTCAGGCACTGCTACCTCAGGGTCCGTGCCAGCCAGAACGATGCGAGAGTCGAGGGAAGGAATGCGGGCGGCTGCGGCGGCTTCGACGACCGTGGCAGCGTCTAAGCCAATCGCTGCTGGATCCAGGTGCAATTCCGCGTAGACCACGCCGTCTTCGGCCAAGGCCTCGTAGCGCTCACGGATGGTCACGGTAAGTTCCTCCGGTGTAGCGGCCGAGGAGGAAATAGTCTCAAAGAGGGAGACCTTAGGAAGCTTGGCCACCACGTCGGCGGCGGAATCCTTGTTTTCAGGGCTAATCAAAGGCGCGTCATGCATGCGTCCCATCGTAGGCACGGGCCTAAGATGTGTCATGTCATGAAAAGAATTATCGCTAGTCCTCTCGTTGCCGTCCTGCTCAGCGGCCCGCCGCTCGCGCTGGCGGAATCGCCGGAAACTCCGACCACCACGCGCACCGCCGCCCCGAATACCGATAAATGCCCGCACGCCGAGCGCCCGGAAAAGGCCACCACCACCTCGGAGCGCCTCACTCCTGGGCAGGCCTCACCCACCCCGCTGCCACCGGTGGACAGCGATGAGCCCTGCGGCACCACCCTGCCCGAAGGGTTCAAGGTGGATAAAGATGTGGTGGCCGCGGCGTGGATGGTCTCCGATATCGATTCCGGCGAGATTATCGCGATGAAGGACCCTAACGGCCGCTACCGGCCGGCCTCCATCATCAAGGCGCTGCTGGCGCTGGTAGTCATCGAAGAACTAGACCTGCACCAGAAGATCGAGGTGGGCGAAGAATCGGCACAGATTGATGGCTCAGCGGTGGGCATCGGACCCGGCGGCAAGTACACGGTGGAGCAGCTTTTGCAGGGCTTGCTTATGGCTTCCGGCAACGATGCCGCGCACGCGCTGGCACAGGAATTGGGTGGCGACGAGGTCACTTTGCGCAAGGTCAATGACAAGGCGGCCGAGATCGGCACGAATTCCACTTACGCGGCCAGCTACTCCGGGCTCGATGCCCCAGGCATGTCTACCTCGGCCGAGGATATTTCCCGCATTTACCGCGCGGCCTTCCATAACCCAACCTTTGCGCGCATTGTCGATACGGAGTCCGTAGATTTTCCGGGCTGGGGAGATTATGAAGGCTACCAACTAGGAAACGATAACGGGCTTTTCCTCAACGATCCGGACGGTATTGGTGGCAAGACGGGTTTTACCGATGATGCGCACCATACCTTCGTCGGCGCGCTTGACCGCCATGGTCGGCGCTTGCAGGCGGTCTTACTCGATACCACCGTGGAGCACGGCCCGCGTGCCTGGGAGCAGGCTCAAAAACTTTTGCACGAGGCTTATAAGGTTTCCCCTGGCGATGGCGTAGGCCAGCTGCTTGCCGACGCCGACTCCCCTGCGTCCCCTGCACCCACACCGGCGCCCGATTCCCGGGCGCAATCTGCGAGCTCCTCTTTAGCTGGGGTGCAGGGGTGGCTCGGCTGGGTCATCGCTGGCGCTGTAGCTTTGCTGGCTATTTGCGTGGGTGCCTTTTCACTACTTCGGCGTTAGCCCACTCATCGTGGGAGCCGCGCCGGTTATTCTTCTCCGAAATGGTGAAGGTGTGCACGCCGGCGCCCACCCAGCTGGCGAAGGTACCGGGGCCCGGCACAATATTGGCTAGGCGCCACCACTGGCGCTTTGCGGACTGGGTGAGGCTAAGCCGCTCTTTGGTATCGACATCGCGCACTGTGTAGCCCATCAGCAGCTTGGCCGGGCTGGCGCCGAGCCAACACTCGGTGCCCAAAACGTAGAGCAACAAAATGATGACACCACCGATAAACGTCGAGAGTTCATCCGCGCCACCAGAAAGCAAGGCACCGCCGAAGCTACCGCTGATGAGTGAGAAGAAGAAAAAGTCCACAATGGCCATGCCGATGCGCGCATCTTTACCGGCGCGCTGGCTAATTTCAGGCGCTGGGTGTTGTAGCAGCGGTGCGGGGACGGCCACGTTCGCCGTTGCCGGCGGGAATGGATTGTGCTGCGGGGCAAAGGGATTGCGCGAATATGGCGACCCATAAGGGCTAGCAGTCTGCGTAAACCGTGGTTCCTGCTGAGCGTGACGCCCCGGCCCGGCCGCCTGACCGGGCTGAAAGGACTGAGCGTGCTGCTGGGCTTGCTGTGGCCGCGGGTTCCACTGCCCTACCGCGCCTAGCTGACCTAAATCGCCCCACGTGGGGCGCAACCCTGCCTCACACGCCTTATCGTATTCCGCCCGCTTTGCAGCAGAACCCACAACGCTGGCAGCGATGCGCAGCTGCGCGCGCCGCGGGTCCTCGATGTCCTGCCCTTGCTGCTCTAGTAATAAATCCTTGGACTCTAGCAAGACTAAGAGTTCCCGCTCGCCATCGCGGCGGTCTAGTCCCCATTCTTCATAAAGATTCGGTGCGATGTCATTGGCGTTCATAATTACTCATCTTAAAGCCAAAGGACCGCTGCGTCCTCACCCCTAAGGAGGAGGTTTACTTCCGGCGCAATAGGCTCCATGCGCCCACGGCCGCGGCGCCTACAGCGGCGCCAACGCCGAAGATCGCACCTGCAGGTGCGCCTTCCTTGACCTCGTTGCGGACGCGAATAACGGCTGGCTCCGGGACGGGCGGGTGAGCAAATTTCAGGGACTCGGCGGTGGTGGCGGTCCACGCGGAGATATACAGCACCACGCGCCAGATTAGGTACATAACCACCATGAGCACGATGACCGGGCCGAAGACCGCGCCGGCAGGGCTGCCGGTAGCAGAGGACATGATGACCGTAGACAGCTGCTTAAGCAGCTCGAAAGCGACGGCACCGATGGCCGCACCGATGAGGCCGGACTTCTTCGGCACCTTGGTGCGCGGCAGGATCATAATCATCCACCACATGACGATGAAGTTGGCCAATAGGCCCACTGCCAAGCCGACAAAGAAAATCACAAAGTCCATACCCGGGAAGGACTCGATGCCGACCCGCTCGAAAATCTTCTGGGTAAGTCCGGAAGAACCAGCGGCGGTGACGCCAAAGGCGATGAGGAACGCCAAGATGAGGCCAATGAGGCCTACCAAGTCAGAGAGTTTCTTCTTCAGGAAGGAACCGCCTTCGTTGGCATCGATGCCCCACATGGCCGAGATACCGATGCGCAGGTTATTCATCCAGCCGAGTCCGGACCACAGGGTGGTCAAACCACCGATGCCGAACATGGCGCGGCGTTGGCCAATGGCGGTATCGAGGATCTCGTTGACCGTATCTCCCATATCGCCATCGATAGAACTGGTGATCTGGGATTGCAGATCATTGAGCAGGTCCTCGCGGTTGGCCAAGACGGCGGCGACGGTGGCCACGATCAGCATGGCAAGCGGGAAGATGGAGAGTACCGAATAATAGGTGATACCGGCGGCAAATTGGTTGCCGCCTTCTGCACCATAGCGCTCGTTCATGCGCATGAGGTGGTCAACGAATCCGGACTTGGAGCGGATCTTATCTACCGCACCGGGATCGTCGGCATTGGCGCGTTCGATGCCGTAGTGGTCCGTCTTCTTCGAGGAGGATTGCGTGGTGGTAGGCACGTGCTTCCCTTCTTGCTCGCACAGTTTTTATCTCACCTAGAGTAACTGGCAAATGCCCACTTGTCCCTTTGTGGGGTGGTGCACGGGGGAAGCAGCCGCCGACTACTTGCGCAGGCGAGGAAGGAAGCCGACCTTTTCATAGACGGCATCGACAAGCGGCTGGGCAATCTCTTGCGCTGTCTCTGCGCCCTTGGCCAGGATGCGCTCGAGCTCGCCGCGATCTGCCATAAGTTCGTCGTAGCGTTCCTTGAGCGGAGTGGTAAATTCCTGCAGCGCATCTGCGGTATCGACCTTGAGATGGCCATAGCCTTGGCCAGCGTACTTCTCCACCAGGGAATCGATAGATTCACCGGTCAGCGCGGACTGGATGACCAATAGGTTGGACACGCCCGGCTGATTTTCGCGGTCAAAGGCCACCGAGCCCAAATCATCCGTTACGGCGGACTTGATGCGCTTGGCCGAAGTCTTTGGCGCGTCGAGCAGGTTGACCAAGCCCTTCGGATTGGCGCCGGACTTGGACATCTTGGAGGTCGGCTCTTGCAGGTCATAAATCTTGGCCGCACCCTCCGGGATGAACGGCTCCGGTACCTTGAAGGTCTCGCCGTACTTATTGTTGAAGCGCTCGGCCAGGTTGCGGGTCAGCTCCAGGTGCTGGCGCTGGTCCTCGCCCACCGGCACATAATCCGGCGAGTACAGCAAAATATCTGCGGCCATGAGGATCGGGTAGGTAAATAGGCCTACCGAGGTGCGATCCGAGCCCTGCTTGGCGGACTTATCCTTAAATTGGGTCATACGGGAGGCCTCGCCAAAGCCGGTCAGGCACTGCAAAACCCAGGTCAGCTCCGCGTGGGCGGGCACGTGCGACTGCACGAAGAGCGTGGACTTTTCCGGATCAATGCCTAGGGCGATGAGCTGTGCGGCACCTGCGATGGTGCGGTTGCGCAGCTCCTCCGGGTTTTGCTCCACGGTAATCGCGTGCAGGTCAGGGATGAAGTAGAAGGCGTCATAGCCGTCCTGCAGGTCAATCCACTGCTTGAGCGCTCCCAAGTAATTACCCAGGTGATAGGAATCAGCGGTGGGTTGGATACCGGACAGGACGCGGGAAACGGTGGAATTGTCTGCAGTCATGGTGCCTTATCCTACCCCCTAGGCTCGGTGCGCGGTTGACCTCCTTGCCTTAGGCGCCGCACTTTCGGATCGAAAAATCCCCTACCCGTAGGGCAGGGGAAGCGGCGCAAGAACTTAAATCTTGCGGGAAGTGGGGCTAACAACATCCATAAAGATGGCAAAGCCCGCAACCATCAGCGCGCCGCCCACGCCCATGAGCACGATGGGGCCGAGGAAAGCGAAGGACGGACCAACAACGGTCCACCACCAGATGCTCAGGCCGAGGATTACAGCGCCGAGGACGAAAGAAATAATTGCGCGAGCCATGAACTTTCTCCGTTGCAGATTACTGATTTTTTTGACCTACCCATAGTAGCACTACTGCTTGTGCTTGGGCGCCTTGCGCTTGCCGACGTCCCCCTTATTAAAGCTCCACTGCTGCTCCACGTTTACTCCCCTTGCCCCTGGCGAGTGCCGACCACTCGGCCGCGTAATCGATTGTTGCTTCGGCCGGCGCGCAATGCGGTTGCTCGAAATATCGTCGTAGTCCGCCCCCTCTGCCGCAGTAGAAAAAGCTCGTGTCTTGTTCTTAAACGGGCGACTTAAAGGCCTAGTCAGCGGGCGCGTGATGGGGCTGGCATAGCGCGTGGCCGCGCCTGCCTTGCGCTTGGCTTTGCGGGCGCCATCGCGCACGATGCGCGCGGACAAACGCAGGCGCGGGTCCATCTGCTGTTCGGCATCACGATATTCGAAGACGGGCAGGCCTTTCTTGAAGTAGATCGCGGCCAAGCGGGCGATGAAACACACTGAGGCGGTGATAATCGCAGCCGGTTCTTCGGCTAGACCACCGTGGTACAGCGCCATAAATAGTGCCGCAGCCAATAGCGAGATGGCGGCATAATACTCGCCGGAAAAGACCAGCGGAATGCGATCTGAAAGCAGGTCACGCAGCACGCCACCAAAGACGCCGGAAATCACCGCAGACACCGAGGCAATAATGAACCCATGTCCCAGGTGGACCGCGATTTGGGTGCCCAGCACCGAAAAGACCGCAAGCCCTAGGGCATCCAAGATGAGGAAGAGGTGGCGGAAATAGTGCATGAGGAAGGACATGCCCACCGTCACCACGGCCGCCACGATGACGATCACCAAATAGATGGGGTGCTCAACCCAGGTAAATGGAGGGTCATCGAGGATCATATCGCGCACCGTGCCGCCGCCCAGCGCCGTCATGGAGGCGATCATGGTGACGCCAAAAAGATCGAGCTTTTGGCGGCCGGCGGACAAGGCGGCGGTCATGGACTCGGCCGTAATACCAACTACATACAGGACGCTAAATAGTGGCGTCATCAGCGGTACTCCACCAGCAGTGGGGAATGGTCAGACCAGCGCTGCTCTACGGTGGGGGCCTTTTCCACCCAGGTGCGCTGCGCGCGCTCCAGCATCGGGCGGGTAGCCGCCTGGTAATCGATGCGCCACCCGGCGTTGTTATTAAACGCCTGGCCGCGGTAGGTCCACCAGGTATACGGACCGTCTTCATCCGGATGGAGGCGACGGGCGACGTCAAACCACTGCGGCTTTGTGGTTGGGGACCACGGCTCGCCGCCGGCGTACTCCACCACGCCCTGCCACTGCCCCAGGTTCTTCTTTTCCTGCGGCTTGTCATCCGGGAACGCACCAAAGACGTGGTCCATAAAGGCGCGTTCTTCTGGCAGGTGGCCGGCCTTCTTTTCATTGGCCTTATTATTTTTCAGGTCCTGGGCGCGGTGGCAGATATTCCAATCGCCGCCGATCACCATGTCGACCGGGCTGCCATCGGAGTTCGTCCGCGCCGCATTATCCGCCAGAATGTCCTGGAACTGGTCCAAGAAGCGGTATTTTTCATCCAACTTCGGCGAACCGGTATCGCCAGAGGGCAGGTACAGAGAGGCGACGCGAATATCTCGGGTGGTAGCCGCAATCCAGCGGCCGGCGTCGGTAAAGGAGCCGAAGCCCACTTCGACGTCGGCAAGCGGGGTGCGAGACAAGATGCCCACGCCGGCGCGGCCCTTTGCGGCGGCGTCGGCAAGAGCCAAATACCAGCCCGACTCCAGGGCCGGGGCCAAGGCCTTTTCGGCCTGCTCCGGGGTAGCACGCACCTCCTGCATGAGCACGATTTCGGCCGAAGTCTCCTCTAGCCAGGCGTTCATACCGGGGTTGTTTTCATTGCGCTGCTTACACGCAGCGCGGATTCCGTTGACGTTAACGCTCGCGATGGTAAGGGTCATGCCAACAGCATATCGGTCCGATTATGAATGGCGAGCAAGGCGCTTTTTATCCCACATCGTCGCAGCCCACACCAGACAACCCGCAGCCGCCAAGGCCGCACCGGCCAGCGCCGGGGCAGAGTAGCCCAAACCGGCACCCACCACGGCGCCGCCAATGGTCGCACCGGCCGCGTTAGCGATGTTCAGCGCGGACTGGTTGAGAGCGGCGGCCAAAGTCTGGGCGTCGCCAGCCACATGCACCAAACGCAGCTGCAGCGAAGGAACCAAGGTGGAGCCCATAAACGCTACGCAGCCAAAGCACAAGGTAGCGAGGATGGCATGGCCGGAGAGGAAGTAGAAGGCCGTCAGGATAACGATGAGGCAGGCCAAGGCAAAGATGATGCCAAACTCCAGATTGCGGTCCGCCAACCAGCCGCCGAAGGCATTGCCGATGGTCATGCCGATTCCATAGGCCATGAGCACCACCCAGATGAGGTTCTGGTCCATGCCAGCGACCTCGGTCATGGTCCAAGAAATATAGGTATAGACGGAGAACATGCCGCCAAAGCCGACCACGCCCATGATGACGGTAAACCACACCTGGCTGTTTTTGAACGCCCCAAATTCGGTGCGGATATCGGTCTGCTTCATCTCCGTCATGTGCGGCATCAGGAAGAACAACGCAATGGCGGTGACAATACCCAAAGCCACGACCACTAGGTAGGCCGCCTGCCAACCCAGCGCGGAACCGAGGGCTTGGGCGGCCGGCACACCAATCACCGTGGCGATGGCTAGGCCCATGCCCACATAAGCCATGGCCTTGCCGCGGCCGCCTGGGGGCGCCATGGATGCGGCAGAAAGGTTAGCCACGGAGAAATAAGCACCGTGCGGCATGCCCGCGATGAAGCGCGCAATCATGAGGATGGCGTAATTCGGTGCCAAGACCGAGAGGAGATTACCCACCACGAGGAAGCCGATGAGCAGCAAGATCAGGCGGCGGCGCGGCAGCTTGCCGGTAAAAGCCGCAATCAGCGGGGCACCGACCACCACGCCCATCGCATAAATGGTGATGAGCGTGGAGGCGTTTTCTTCCGAAATGCCAAAATCATCCGCGATGAGCGGCAGCAGTCCCATAGACACAAACTCCGTGGTGCCGATGGCAAACGCGCCCAGGGCCATAGCCACCATGACGATGGCGCGGCGGCGGGCGGTAATCTCCGTTTGCAACGGCAGCGGACGGCGGCGAATGCGGTGTTCGTGTGCACTGCGCGGGCTTAGCTCATCGATGATTTTCATGGAGAGTGAGGGTACACCCCGGGTGTGCTGGCAGCATGACTACAGCGGGTGGTCGTGAATATCTCCACCCCTCCCGCGCATGGGTGACAGCGGCCACGCAACCCTTTTCAAGGGGCGACAAATGGGGGATCACTTTCAGCAAACTGGCCCACATGCCGCCCACAAAATCGGTAATCTGGGCACTTGAACAATTTTCCAACGTTATATAGGAGAATCATGGCAAAGATTACGTGGACCCGTACCGATGAGGCGCCGCTGCTGGCGACCTACTCCCTCAAGCCCATCGTGGAGGCCTTCGCTTCCACTGCGGGCATCGACGTGGAAACCCGCGATATCTCGCTGGCCGCCCGCATCGCCGTGCAGTTCCCTGAGCGCCTGACCGAGGAGCAGAAGGTCGAAGACGCCTTGGCAGAACTGGGCAAGATGGCCAAGACCCCGGAAGCAAATATCATCAAGCTGCCGAATATTTCCGCTTCCCTGGTGCAGCTGAAGAAGGCCATCGCCGAGCTGCAGGCTGCCGGCTACGACCTGCCTGATTACCCGGATAATCCTTCCACCGAGGAAGAAAAGGACATCGCTGCCCGCTACGATTCCGTCAAGGGCTCCGCTGTTAACCCGGTGCTGCGTGAGGGCAACTCCGACCGCCGCGCACCGGAGGCCGTGAAGAACTTTGTGAAGAAGCACCCACACCGCATGGGCGAGTGGTCCAAGGACTCCAAGACCAACGTTGCCACCATGGCGGACAACGACTTCCGCCACAATGAAAAGTCCGTCATCCTGGACAACGAGGACACCCTGTCCATCGTTCTCAAGACCGCCGATGGCGAACAAGCCCTGCTGCCGGAGCTACCGGTTCTCAAGGGTGAGGTCATCGACGGCACCTTTATGTCCGCCAAGGCCCTGGATGAGTTCCTCATCGCACAGGTCAAGCGCGCCAAGGAAGAAGGCGTGCTCTTCTCCACCCACCTGAAGGCCACCATGATGAAGGTCTCTGACCCCATCCTCTTCGGCCACGTTGTCCGCGCCTTCTTCTCCGATGTTTATGACAAGTACGGCGAGGAGCTGCTGGCTGCCGGCCTCAACGGCGAGAACGGTCTAGGCGCTATCTACGAGGGCCTAAAGGACCTGGACAACGGTGAAGAAATCAAGGCGGCCTTCGATGCTGCGCTTTCCGACGGCCCCGACCTCGCCATGGTCAACTCCCACAAGGGCATCACCAACCTGCACGTGCCTTCCGACGTCATTATTGACGCCTCCATGCCCGCCATGATCCGCACCTCCGGCCACATGTGGAATAAGAACGACGAGGAGCAGGACACCCTCGCCGTCATCCCGGATTCCTCCTACGCCGGCGTCTACCAGGCCGTTATCGAGGACTGCAAGGAAAACGGCGCCTTCGGCCCAACCACCATGGGCACCGTGCCGAACGTTGGCCTCATGGCGCAGAAGGCCGAGGAGTACGGCTCCCACAACAAGACCTTCAAGATCCCGGCCACGGGCACCGTTGAGGTCCGCAACTCCCAGGGCGAGGTCCTCATCTCCCACGACGTGGAGGAAGGCGATATCTGGCGCGCCTGCCAGACCAAGGACGCTCCGATCCAGGACTGGGTCAAGCTCGCCGTCAACCGCGCTCGCCTGTCCGGTATGAAGACCATCTTCTGGCTCGACCCGGAGCGCGGCCACGACCGCAACATCAAGTCCCTGGTGGAGAAGTACCTTAAGGACCACGACACCGAGGGCCTGGATATCTCCATCGAGGATCCGGTAACCGCTACCAAGACCTCCATCGAGCGCATCCGCCGCGGCGAGGACACCATCTCTGTTACCGGCAACGTGCTGCGTGACTACAACACGGACCTCTTCCCCATCCTCGAGCTGGGCACCTCCGCCAAGATGCTGTCTGTGGTTCCACTCATGGCAGGCGGCGGCCTCTTCGAGACCGGTGCGGGCGGCTCCGCCCCGAAGCACGTGCAGCAGGTAGAAGAAGAAAACCACCTGCGCTGGGATTCCCTCGGCGAGTTCTTGGCCCTGGCTGAGTCCTTCCGCCACGAGAAGCAGACCAACGGCAACGAGAAGGCCGGCGTCCTGGCCGCCACCCTGGACAAGGCCACCGAGCGCCTGCTCAATGAGGGCAAGTCCCCGTCCCGCAAGGCTGGCGAAATCGACAACCGCGGTTCCCACTTCTTCCTGGCCACCTTCTGGGCAGAGGAGCTGGCTAACCAGAGCGATGATGCCGACCTCGCCGCTGCGTTCAAGGACGTGGCTTCCCAGCTGTCCTCCCAGGCAGACGAGATTGCTCAGGCGCTTGTCGACGCCCAGGGCAACCCCGCCGACCTCGGCGGCTACTACTGGCCGAATGACGAGAAGACCTCTGCCGTCATGCGCCCAGTTGCGAAATTCAACGAGATCATCGACGGCCTGAAGAAGTAAGTCTTCCCAGGCGAAAGCCGCCCCGCAGCGAAGCAATGAACTGGCCCCCGAAAGTTGGACTGGTTTAATTCTAGGCGGTTAGGGCTTCAAGGGTCTGATTTCGATATTGCATCGGGGTTAGACCCTTGAGTCGTTGTTGGATGCGTTCGGTGTTGTACCACCGGATGTACTCGTCGATTGCCTGGTTGAACTCTGCGACGGTGTCGAAGGCTTCTCCGTGGTACATCTCGGTTTTCAGGTGGCCGAAGAAGTTCTCCATGACCGCGTTGTCGTAGCAGTTGCCTTTGCGTGACATCGATTGGACTCCCTGGTGCTGGCTAATCAGGGTGCGCCATGATGAGTGCTTGTATTGGAATCCTTGATCGGTGTGGATCATCCAGCCCGGCTCTGGAGCACACGCTTTGATCGCCTGCGCCAACGAAGCCGAGGTAAACGCCGTAGACGGCGATGTGGCCACTGTGTGGGCGACGATTGAGCGGTCGAACAGGTCCATCACCGGTGAGAGATACACCTTGCGGCCAGCGACTTTGAACTCGGTGACGTCGCTGACGAAGACAGTGTTGAGCCTATCGGGGGTGAAGTTGCGCTCGAGTGCGTTCTCAGCGATGTAGCTGATTGTGCCAGTGTAGGAGATGTAGGGCCTGCGCTGGCGGATCTTGGCTTTCAAGCCCATGGCGCGCATGAGCTTGTAGACAAGTTTGTGGTTGACCACCCAGCCCTGGTTACGCAGGTCGAGCAGTACCCGCCGGTAGCCGTAGCGGTGTTTGTTGCGCTGAAAACTGTCCCGGATCGCTTGTTTGAGCTCGGCATGTTTATCCGGTGCGGTGAGTCGTTTTTGGTGGTAGAAGAATGTCGAGCGTGCCATGCCGGCCGCATCCAGGAGGTAGTCCAAGCGGTGGTGTGACTTGAGGATGACGATTGCCTGGGCTTTCAGGCGTGTCCCTGGTTCCTCAAGTCTCGCAATTTTTTTAAGTAGGCGTTTTCCGCTTCCAGCCGCTCAACCTGGCGGCGAAGCTTTTCCTCTTCCGTGAGGCGTTTCGGCGCAGCCGATCCTTTGGGCCTGCCCTTCGGCTTCGGGCGCAGAGCCTCGTCGCCGCCTCTGCGCCACTTAGCCACCCAGTCCTTGACGAGGTGGTCGGATGAAAGATTGAACTCTCGGGCAAGATCCATCATCGACTCACCCGCAAGATGACGTTCTACAACTTCCTTCTTCGCCTCGAAGGAGTAGTGCTGCTTGTTTGGTTTCTCCACGAGACATAGTCTGCCACGCAGTTGGAAACGGCGATAAAGTCTACGCGTTGCGTCTCTCGAGACACCGACAACACGAGCAGCGGCTCGGCAACCCATTCCCTGCTCGAAAAGCTCCACTAACTGCTCACGCTGAACTTCACTCAGCGAACTACGTGCTCTCAAAGAAAATGCTCCCCACTAGTTGTTGGCAACTGATTTCTCAGTCCAACTAATGGGGAGCAGTTCACAATGAACGCTGCGGGGCGGCTTTGGTGTATCTGCGTACTTAGAAGCTTTCGAGCCAAGCGGCGTGCACGCGGGCGTCACCGTTTTCTTCTGGGTGGAAGCTCAGCGCCGTCACGCGGCCTTGGCGCACGCCGACCACCGCGTCGCCGTTCTCGCCCGGCACCGTCGCGATGATTTCGACGCCGTCGCCCACGCGAGTAACCAATGGGGCACGGATGAAGCTCGCCTCAATGTCGAGCGTGTCCTCCCCCATCGCGACGGGCACGATGCGTTCTTCGGAGAAGCGCTGGTTGCCAAAAGCATTGCGACGCACGGTCACGTCCAGCAGCCCCAGGGTTTGCTGCCCCGGCGCGGGATTCTCCAGCTCGCGGGCGCAGTAGATGAGCCCCGCGCAGGTCGCGAGCACCGGCAATCCTGCAGCTGCGTCGTCGCGCAGCGGCTCGGCCAGCCCGAAGCTACGCGCCAGCTTATCGATAACACTCGACTCGCCGCCCGGAATCACCAGCCCATCGAGCCCGTCCACGTCGCGCGGCACCCGCACCCGGCGCGTAGCCACACCGAGCCCGTCCAGAATGCGCAGGTGCTCCTCGACGCCGCCTTGCAGCGCCAGTACCCCGACGGTAGCTACCATCCGCGCTCAGCCAGGCGGTGCGGTGCAGGCACGTCGTTGACGTTGATGCCCACCATGGCCTCGCCGAGGCCGCGGGAAAGCTTGGCGAGTTCGGCGGGGTCGTCGTAAAGCGTGGCGGCCTTCACGATGGCTTCCGCGCGCGCTGCCGGGTTGCCGGACTTGAAGATGCCGGAGCCAACGAAGACGCCTTCGGCGCCCATCTGGCGGACAAGGGCGGCGTCGGCAGGCGTAGCCACACCACCGGCAACAAAGAGCACGACCGGGAGCTTGCCCGTCTCCGCAACCTCTGCGACCAGGTCATACGGGGCCTGCAGCTCCTTCGCTGCAACGTAGAGTTCATCCCGATCCAGGTGGCGCAGGCGCGCAATCTCGGCCTTAATGGTGCGCAGGTGCTTCACGGCCTCGGAGACGTCGCCGGTGCCGGCCTCGCCCTTGGAGCGAATCATGGCCGCGCCCTCGGTGATGCGGCGCAGCGCCTCACCCAGGTTGGTGGCGCCGCACACGAACGGCACGTCGAAGTCCCACTTATTGATGTGGTTGACGTAATCGGCCGGGCTGAGCACCTCGGACTCATCGATAAAGTCCACGCCGAGCTCGCCCAGGATCTGCGCCTCTACAAAGTGACCGATGCGAGCCTTGGCCATGACGGGGATGTCGACGGCCTCGACGATGCCCTCGATAAGCTCCGGGTCAGACATGCGGGCGACGCCGCCCTGCGCGCGGATATCGGCCGGCACGCGCTCCAGCGCCATCACGGCCGATGCGCCTGCGTCCTCCGCAATACGCGCCTGCTCCGGCGTGACGACGTCCATGATGACGCCGCCCTTCAACATATCGGCTAGTCCTCGCTTCACGCGCGTAGAGGCGCGTCCTTGTTCATTTACCTGTTCAGTCATAGGTCACATAGTGGCCCACACAAGTGGTACAAGACAAGAGCCATTTTCAGCGTGTTGGATTAGACCACTTATGATGGGTCCGTGCCCCTTCGTCTCGATCCCTCTGATACGCGGCCGCTGCCCGTGCAAATAGCCGCAGCCTTGCGCGCCCAGGTTGCCGCCGGCGTCCTCCTGCCCGGCGAGCGCGTTCCCTCGACCCGCCACTTGGCTTCGCAGCTCAGCGTTTCCCGAGGCAGCGTGGTCACCGCCTACGACCAACTCACAGCCGAGGGCTACCTCACCGCCGAGGTTGGCTCCGGTACCATCATCAACCCTCTGCTCCCCCACGCCCGGACTCCACAGCCTCAACCCGCGCCGCACCCTGCCCCTACCCCGAAACTCATCGAGCTAACCCCAGGCCTTCCGGACACCGCCGGGATCCTCACCCCCGAATGGAGGGCAGCGTGGCGTCAGGCAGCGGTGGACCCCTCCGGCGATCTCCCTCGCGAGGTAGCCGGGCACCTGCGTCACATGCGTGGACTCACCGTCGATCCGGCCTACGTGGTGGTGACCGCCGGCGCCCGCGATGGCTTGTCGGTGCTGCTGCACGCGCTGGGCGGGCAGCTTCGAGTGGGCGTAGAGTCGCCGGGCTACCCCAGCCTGCGCCGCGTACCCCACGCTTTGGGCCATACGCTTGTCGACGTCCCCACCGACGCCGAAGGCGTCACCGTCCCCACCGTGGACCTCGACGTTCTCATCGTTACTCCTTCCCACCAGCACCCCTATGGAGGATCCTTGCCAGCGGCGCGGCGCGCGGAGCTCGTCGAATGGGCCCGCGCACACGACGCCCTCCTCATCGAGGATGACTTTGATTCCGAACTGCGCTACATCGGCCAGCCACTGCCCGCCCTGGCCGCGCTCGCTCCAGAGCACACCGTGCTGCTGGGCACCTTCTCCTCGGTCATCTCCCCCTCCATTGCCTGCGGCTACCTCGTCGTCCCACCGCGCCTGCGCCCAGCCGTTGACCGCGTGCGCGAGGTCTTCGGCCAACCCGTCGGCGCCATCCCCCAGGCCGCACTCGCCCACTACCTTGCCAGCGGCGCTTTACGACGCCACACCGGCCGCATGCGCCGCACCTACAAACGCCGCCGCAACCTAGTGGCCGAAACGCTGGGCTCCGTCGATGGCGCCCAGCTCCTGCCCATCCACGGTGGCCTCCACGCGGTCCTTTTGTGCGATCCGGCCGTTGTTCCTCGCGCCGCCGCCCGCGGCATCAAACTCACCCCGCTGCGCGATTATTGGGGAGGCGCCGACGCCGAAGACGGCGTCGTCCTCGGCTTCGGCCACCTTAGCGACACCGAACTGCGCACGAGCCTCACCGCGGTCGCGGCCGCCTTACGCGAGTGATACCGTAATGCCAACGTTCATAAACGAAAGGCAATACATGTCCCTCGGCCCGCTTGAATTCCTACTCATACTCATTCCGTTTCTTATCCTCGCCGGAATCATCGCCATCGTGGTCAAGCTCGTGCGCAATAGCAACGAAACTCGCGCAAACACCCGCCGCATTGCCGAACAGCTCGAGAAACAAGACCGTCACCGCTAAGCAAGGCACCCCACCAGACCAAGCGCACACCGACCGCTTAGTCTATTTTTATTCTCGTTTCTGCCAGCGAGTTTCCATGAATCCATTCGCCATACATACCGCTTGGTCTAGTCTTGCCAAGCATGACGACGAAATACGATAACTCCAATTCCAACTGGTCCTTCGCTACCCGCTCCGTGCACGCGGGCCAAAACCTCGACGGGCACCACAACGCCCGCAACGTGCCGATTTACCAGACCACTTCCTACGTTTTTAACGATGCCGAGCACGCGGCCAACCGCTTCAATCTTTCCGACGCCGGCCCCATCTACACCCGCCTGACCAACCCCACCCAGGACGCGCTGGAAGAGCGCCTCGCCTCCCTCGAGGGCGGCGTCGCGGCCGTTGCCTTCGCCTCCGGCCAGGCCGCCGAAACCGCGGCCATTTTGAACCTCGCCTCGGCCGGCGACCACATCGTGACCTCCCCGCGCCTCTACGGCGGCACCTCAACACTCTTTACCGTCACGCTCAAGCGCCTAGGCATCGACGTTACCCTCGTCGAGGACCCGGATGACCCGCAATCCTGGCAGGACGCCGTCCAGCCGAATACTAAGGCCTTCTACGGCGAGACCTTCGGCAACCCCGTAGCCGATGTCCTCGATATCCCGGCCATCGCCGAGGTCGCCCACAATAACCAAGTCCCGCTCATCGTGGATAACACCATCGCCACCGCCGCCCTCGCCCGGCCGTTGGACCTCGGCGCGGACATCGTCGTGGTTTCGACCACCAAATTCTACACCGGCAATGGCTCGGCCATCGGCGGCGCGATTATCGACGGCGGCTCCTTCGACTGGACCGTCACCCGCAACGGCGAGCCCGTCTTCCCCTACTTCGTCACTCCAGATGAGGCCTACCACGGCCTGAAGTACGCCGATCTCGGCGCCCCAGCCTTTGCACTCAAGGCCCGCGCCGGCCTGCTGCGCGATACCGGCGCCGCCATCTCCCCCTTCAACGCCTGGCTGACGCTGAATGGAATTGAGACGGTGGGGCTGCGCGTCGAAAAGCACAATGCCAACGCCCAGGCCGTCGCCGAGTACCTGGAAGGCCACGCCAAGGTCACCAAGGTCAACTACGCCGGCCTGGATTCTTCGCCGTACAAGGCCACCAAGGAAAAGCTCGGCTATGCCTACACCGGCTCCGTCCTCTCCTTCGACATCGACGGCGGCCGCGAGGAAGCCTGGGCGTTTATCGACGCCCTCAAGCTCCACTCCAACCTCGCTAATATCGGTGACACCCGCTCCCTGGCCGTACACCCGGCAACCACCACGCACTCCCAGTCCGACGAGCCTGCGCTTGCTGCTGCCGGCATCACCCAGTCCACCATCCGCCTATCCGTGGGCATCGAGCACATCGATGACATCATCGCGGACCTCGAGCTGGGCTTTAACGCGCTGGCATGAAGCTAGTTAGCATCGGCGACTTTCACACCGAAGCCGGCGCCACGCTTGCCGACGCCCACATTGCCTACCACCGCTTCGGCCAGCTCCTCGGAGATCCCCACGGCCGCAATAACGTCATTGTGGTTGAACACGCTCTGACCGGGGACTCGAATGTGGCCGAATGGTGGGCCGATCTGGTCGGCCCTGGCAAGGCGCTAGATACGACGAAGTGGTGCGTTATCGCCACCAACGCACTGGGCGGATGCGGCGGCTCCACCGGCCCCGCCTCCCCGCACCCAGACGACGGCCGTGCCTGGGGCTCGCGCTTCCCCGCGCTTTCGGTGCGCGACCTTGTCTCGGCCGAGCGCGCCGCGCTCCGCGAGCTCGGCATCACCCACGTCCACGCCATCATTGGCGGTTCGATGGGCGGCGCGCGCACGCTGGAGTGGACGCTGATGCACCCCGAGGCCGTTGATGCGGCCTGCGTCATTGCCGTATCGGCCCGCGCTTCCGCCTGGCAGATTGGCATCCAGTCGGCGCAAATCGCGGCCATCGAGCAGGATTCCTTCTGGCATGGCGGCGACTACTACGCCTCCGCGCAGCGCCCACGCGAGGGGCTGGCGGCCGCGCGTCGCATTGCACACCTGACGTATCGCGGCGAGCAGGAAATCGACGAGCGCTTCGGTGTCCAGGCCCAGACCGGCGAGAACCCGCTCGGGCCCTACCGCCGCCGCAATGAGCGCTTTGCCGTCAATTCCTACCTGGACTACCAGGGCACCAAGCTGGCCGATCGCTTCGATGCCGGTTCCTATGTCACCCTCACCGAGGCGCTCAACCGCCACGATATCGGCCGCGGCCGCGGCGGCCTCAACCGCGCGCTGGGCTCGTCCAAGGTGCCAACGATGGTCGTCGGCGTGGACACGGATATCTTGTATCCGTACCATCAGCAAGAACACATCTCGCGCAATCTGGGAAATCTGTTGGCGATGGCGAAGGTTGTCTCCCCAGTGGGCCACGATGCCTTTCTTACCGAGTCACGCCAGATGGATCGCATCTTGCGAAACTTTCTCGCCCTTTCCCAACCGGACCCGCGCATCGATTCTGCGGCCGGCGATCCGACTGAGTACACGATTTAAGAACCCGCCAAGTCTGGGATCGCCAAAGCCGCGCAGCGCGCACTAGCGATAAGCGGTGCGGCACGCTGCGCTGGGACTATGGATTGACGGGGCGAGCAGAGGCGGGACGCGGCTCAGCGATCTTCGGGCGGTGTAGCCCAGGGCGGGCGCCAGACGATACCTTCGCCGGGGCGGCGCTCGAGCCGGCCGCGGCGCGGCGGCGCATTGGGGTCATCATCATTGACCCCGTTGTGATACTTGCAGGCCATGGTGAGGTTTTCGGAATTGGTGTCCCCACCGAGCAGCCACGGGGTGAGGTGGTGAACTTGGCATTCATCCGCTGGCGTGTGGCAGTCGGGCCACGGGCACACTGGATTTTCCGCCATCGCCATCTGCCGTTGCTTCCACGTAGCCCGGCGCCGCGATTGGTAAAGGTTTACGGGTCCGGTGACGGGATGGATGAGGGTGATAAGGCCGACGTCGGCAAGCGCACGGCGGGCAAGGTCCGCACCGGAAATCTGCGCGCCATTGGTCAGCTGCAGCGTCACGTCCTCGCCGTGGGTGACCTTGACCATCTCATTGAGGGTGAGGACCACGTTGGTGGTGATTGTGGAAGCGGCGGCACCCTGGGAAAAGACGCGGCGAGCATCGGCGACGGTGGAGACATGGTTATTAATCTCTGCCACCAGTTCGGACTCGGCGGTAATGGTCAGCGTCCACAGGTCATCGCGGCGGCGGGTTAGGCGCACTCCCTCAGAGCGCTTGGTGGTGCGCTCCTCGCGCACAAGGCGGCGGGCGCGCTTTTCAATCTCGCTGGTAGCAACGCGCAGAGCGCAGAGTTCTTCGCGCAGCGCCCAGGCCGCACGCTGGGTTTTCATCTTCTGGGCGTAGTGCTCGATGATTTTTAGCGCATCGAGCGGCAGCGTCGTGCGGCGGGCGGTGCGCTGCTTGGCGCGAAAGGAGGTGCGACCGAAGTAGGTATCGGCAAGGCGGGCGAACTCGGCGGCTTCGCGGTCGCTAAAGCCCTTATCGACGAGCTCTTCTACCGACAACCCAGCACACTCCTCGATGAGCACCATCGGGGAGTTCACGGCTGTCAGGTAGGTCGAAATCATGGCTCCGAGCCTAAGTGGGCCGCGCATGCCGGTGCGCGGAGGCGGGCGGTGACCTGTGGATAACCGCCCGAACTACACCATTTAGGGCCGAGATGGGTGATGGCTCTACAAAAACCTGTGGATAACTAGCTGCCGAGCGAGTCCACGGAAAAGGCCAGAAAGGCCATCGTGGCGCCGAGCAGGCCGGTGAAACAGGCGTCGAAGCGGCGCGAGCGCACGGCTAGCACGCCGACGCGACTAGAATCACACGTCAGTCGGACCACGGTGAGCCACAGCAAGGCCAAGCCGAGGAGGAATGTGGCTCGCCGCCAGTACTCGAAGACGGCGTAGCCACCGGAGACAACCACGCCGGCCACGAAGAGGCCGATTGCTGCCCACTGCGCGGCGGGCGGCAGCGGGGAGGGCGCGAGGCCGGCGTCGTGCGGGTTATCTAGATTCACGCCAACTTTTCCGCGCGCTCGACGATATTGCGCACCAAGAAGGCACGAGTCAGCGGGCCGACACCGCCCGGGTTCGGCGAGACGAATCCGGCCTTGTCCCAGCAGTCTGGGTGGATGTCGCCGGTGAGCTTGCCGTCGACGCGGGAAACTCCGACGTCGAGAAGCGCGGCGCCTTCCTTAATCATGTCCGCGGTGAGCATGTGGGGCTGGCCGGCGGCGGCGATGACGATATCGGCCTCGCGGGTCTCGGCGGCCAGGTCTTTGGTTCCGGTGTGGCACAGGGTGACGGTGGAGTTCTCGCTGCGGCGGGTAAGCATCAGGCCAATAGGGCGGCCCACGGTAACGCCGCGGCCGATGACCACGGTCTTGGCGCCGTTGAGCTCAACGCCGAAGCGTCGCAAAAGGTGCAGGCAGCCGTTCGGGGTGCACGGCAGGGGCGCCTCCTCGTTGAGCACGAGCTTGCCCAGATTGACCGGGTGCAGACCATCGGCATCCTTGGCGGGGTCGATGCGCTCGAGGATGGCGTTTTCATCCAGGTGCTTGGGCAGTGGCAGCTGGACGATGTAGCCGGTGCAGGCGTCATCGGCGTTGAGCTCATCGATGACGGCCTCGAGCTCTTCCTGCGTGATGTCGGCCGGCAGGTCCTTGCGGATGGAGTTGATACCGAGCTTTTCGCAGTCGCGGTGCTTCATCTTCACATAGGACTGGGAGCCGGGGTCCTCGCCGACCAGGACGGTGGCGAGGCCGGGCGTAATCCCCTTGTCCTTCAGCGCGGCCACGCGCTGGGCGAGGTCGGCGAAAATCTCGTCGCGGTACAGTGTGCCATCTAGTTTGGTAGCGCTCATAGCCACCATCCTAGACTGAAGGCATGAGCCAGCTGCACATTGTCTTTGATAACCCGGTCATTCCTACTAATACAGGCAACGCCATCCGCACGGCCGCGGTGACGGGCGCGAGCCTGCACCTAATTGAGCCGCTGGGTTTCAATTTCGACGATAAGCACTTAAAGCGCGCCGGGCTGGATTATCACGATCTGGCCGATGTGCAGATTCACAAGGATTTTCAGGCCTGCATGGATGCGCTGCCGGGCGCGCGCGTATTCGCGTTTACCACGCATACGGATAAGTGGTTTACGGATATCGAATACCAGGAAGGCGATGTCTTACTCTTTGGCACGGAGCCGACCGGCCTGCCGGAGGAGCATATTAACCATTCGCGCGTGACAGACCACGTGCGCATTCCTATGGTGCCGGCTAGGCGCTCGATGAACCTGTCGAATTCGGCGTCGACGGCCGTATTCGAGGCGTGGCGCCAGCTGGGCTTTAACGGGGCGGTTTAAAATCCGGCAGTTGGCGGGAGCGCAGGCGGGCAAGGAGTGCGGCGGCGTCGGCAAGCGTGAGGTTGCGCGCATCCATGCGCACGGGCCCTTGGACGAGGTCGAGGCCGACGGTGGCTAGGCCGAGCGCTTGGGAAATCGGCCCGCGGCGGTAGGTTAGCTCCTGGATATGGGAGGTGTGGATGGCCTTGACGCGGCGGTTGAGCCGGCCGTTGCGCACGATGACGTAGTCGCCGGTGAGCGCGACGGTTTGCTGGCGGTAATCCAGCGGGGAGACCCATTTGGCGCGGGCCGGCGAGGCGTAGGTGGGTGCGGCGTCGGCCGGCAGGAATTGCTGGGCTTGGGCGAGGGTGCCCACCGGCAGGATGCGGGTGGAGCCAGAAGCCTTGCCGCTTGCCGACGCCCCATATCCCGCCACCGAAACCCTCACCTCGTACCAGCCCAAGGGCCGCCAGAGGAAGGGCTGGGTTATCTGCACGGCGTGGATGCGGTCGAGGCGAATGCTTTGGCGGCGGCGATCAGCCAGGCCGTAGGTGATATTGAGTACCTCGCCGTCGGTGCGGGCGGTATAGCGCCAGGAAGAATCGAGCACGTTCCAAGCGTTGGGAAGCGCGCCGACGAGAATGGGCAGCGCGGTCGACAGCGGCAGCCGGGTGACCACGACGACGATCAGGAAGCCGACGAGGAAAAGCGTGGACGTACGCAACGCGGCCGCAATCAGGGAGCGGGCGATGGGGATTTCGGGCACGAGGGCCGGTTCTTCGGCCAGTTCTGCAGCCGATTCCTCGGCCGGTGTCTCGGTTTGGGAGATGGGAGCTCCGTGAACGCGGGCGAGGATGTCATCGCGTAGGGCCTCGGCGTCGGCCTTCTTCAGGTAGGCGATTTCGATGACAGAAGATTGACCGCCTGCGGTTTCCACGCGCACGGCCGCGAGGCGAAAGAGTCGGGCGATGACGGGCTCGACGACGTCAACGGCCTGCGTGCGGTCATAGCGTGCGGTGCGCAGCTGGACAGATAATAGGCCGCGGCGCAGAGAAAGCTCTTCTGCGCCGAGCCGATAGCCCATGCGGCGCCACCATAGGCCTGAGACGAGCCACACCACCGCGCAGACCGCGATGAAGCCGGCGAGGGCGAGGGCGGTATCGCGCAAGGCCTCGCCGCGGTGTTCGCCGGTAATAAAAGCGAAGATATCGCGCAGGGCTGCCAGGTTGACGTTGAGGGCGAAGGCCGCGATGAGGGCTAGGATTACGGACCACAGGCGCAGCAGCGGGGTGAGGCGGTGGACGCGCCGGAAGCTGAGCTGATCGCTCATAGGCCGCTCATCCGTTCGCGGGCTTGGTGGGCAAGGCGGGTACGGAGGGCGTCGGCAAGCGGGGCTTCCAAGCCTTTGATGGTGGCATCCGTGCTGGCCGAGGCCGTATGGAGCTGCAGCTTTTTCAAGCCTAGGGCACGGTCGATGGGCCCGGAGGTCACGTCGACGAACTGGATGCGGCCATAGGGCACGACGGTGAAGGTGTACCAGAGCTTGCCGCGGGTGATAAGTAGCTCGTCGTCGGTTTCGAGCCAGCCCATGTTGCGCACTTGGGCGGGGATGAGCCAGAGCAGCCAGAAGAAAAGGGCGACGAAAATTCCGGCCGCCCAATAGAACCACGGGGTCCACCAAAAGCCTGCAGCAGCGGCGGCCGCGGCGAGCAGAAACATCCAGCTCAGGTGGTGGATATAGCGCGAGGTCACCAGTCGCTGTGAGACGGGATTCATTTCTTCGCTCATAGATATTGACAGTATCAATCGGGTTCACCCCTTGCGCAACTTATCGTTACTCGATATTATCGAATTACGACAACATCGAAAGTCGATAAATTATCGACGGAAAGGATTGCCATGACCACCCCACAACCCACCCCTAAGGCCGAGCGCCGCGAAATTAATGCGGCAGCCGGTCTCGCCCTCCTCACCATTATCATCCTCGGCCCCACCTACCTGCGCGACCTTGCCACCGGCCACTTTTCCACCGCACTGAGCGCGGCCATCCCAGAAGGCCTAAGCAAACACAACCTCGACGGCGAACCATTCTGGATACTCACTGCGGCGCTCGTTACCAAAATCGCGGCAATCTTAATCATCGCGTTCTTTGCCTACCGCCTGGTCAGGCCAATGCTTCGCGGGCAGGTTTTTAATACGAAAAATATCCGCCTCCTGAACGGAATGACCGCCGGCATCCTCGTCTGGTTTATCGGACGGTTCGCACTCGAAGGCCTGGGCAATAACTGGGCCTCCTCACAGCTTGGAATCGACTGGTGGGCCAGCCAGGACGGAACGTCCCTTGGCGAGCTCGCCCTGCCCTACCTCTTCGTCTGCACCTTGCAGCTCTTCTCGGCCGCCATCAAGCGCGGCTGCAAGCTGGAAGAGGAGGCCGAAGGCCTTGTCTGAGACACAAGAACCCCAGGTGGTTTGCCACCTCGACCACATCATGCAAGAGCGCGACATTACCGGCGCGGCGCTCGCTAGAGAAGTAGGAATCACCCCAGTTAACCTCTCCGTCCTAAAGAATAATCGCGCCAAGGCCGTACGCTTTAGCACCCTGGCAGCACTGTGCACGGCACTGGACTGCCAGCCGGGAGACATCTTCGGCGTCGAGTAACGACCCTTGCCAGCATGTTGGGTTTATGCAATACTTTGATTTATGTCCCCAAAGAAGAAGCCCTCCGCACCCATTTATAACCGGGTTCGTGTGCTGCGCGCCGAGCGGGACATGTCGCGCGCGCAGTTGGCTGAGGCCATCGATGTCAACCCCCAGACCGTCGGTGCACTTGAGCGCGGCGACCACTCCCCCAGCCTGGACTTAGCCTTCCGCGTCTGTGAGGTCTTTGATCTCCCCGTGGAGGCTATTTTTTCCCGCCAGGAATTTTCCCCCATGTCCACTGAAATCTACAGGAAGAATTCCTAATGGCTAACACGATTCCCGCCTCCGTTTCTCGCCGCAAGCGCCTTGTCCTGACCGGCGACATTTTCCTCGGCCTGGCCATCGTGGCGGCGGCCCTGCACTTCTTCGCGCTCGGCTTGTCTAATCTGCTGTGGCCGATAGCTGGCATTGCGGCGACTATCTGCACCGCATGGCTGCGCCAGTCCATTCGGCACCTCGACGTTCCCACCACGGAGATGGACGAGTACGAGCTGCGTCTGCATACCGGCGCCCGCGACCAAGGCCTTAAAACTGCCTTGGCCACGGCCATAGTGCTCTTCCTCGTCGCCGGCGCCACCGCATGTGGGCTGCGCTTCTTAGGCGCGGAGCAGGTTGCGGTGGAGCAGGCAACCTCCGGGGCTAATATCGCCATCTTCTTTGCCAAGCTCATCTACATCCAGCTGCTGTGGATCCCATTTGCGGTAGCCAAGGAATTGGCCAATAAACTTAACGCGGACGAGCTGCGCAGCGGCGGCAACTAGCGGAAGTCGCGGGAGCCGCGGGAGAGGAATTCACCAAAGTCCAGCGGCTCTAGTTTGTCCGCGACCACGCTCACCGCACCAGTGGCATTTTGCACGATGCCGCGGATGATCATCGCACGCGCGGTGCGGGCCAGAACTTTATGCCGCGACCACAATCCGGGTGAAACCATCACATTCATCAGGCCGGTTTCATCCTCCACACCCAAAAAGGTCAGGCCAGACGCTGTACGCGGGCGCTGGCGGTGGGTAATAATGCCGGCAATGCGCACGCGGGTGCCATCGGGGACATGGGGGAGCTGGGAGGCAGGGAGGACGTCGGCAAGCGAGGCACGCACCAGCTCCATCGGCTGCTGGTTATGGGTCACGCCGGTGGCAGCGACGTCGGTAGCCATAAGCTCAAAAGCAGACATGCCGGGCAGGTGCGGCGAGGCCAGGGCGGAGGTGCCGGGCAGCATGCCCTCGCGCTCGGTGGCGGCAACGCCGGCCTGCCACAACGCTTGGCGACGGTCCAGCCCAAGGCACTCCAACGCCCCGGCCGTGGCCAGCGCCTCCACCTGCTCCACGCTGAGGTCCGCCCGGCGCGAAAGATCGGACACGCTAGCAAAAGGCGCGGCCGCCTCCACACGCTCGGCGGCGGACTCCCCCAGCCCTTTGATGAGGTTAAGGCCCAAGCGAATCTCGGCAGGTCCCGTCGCGCGGGCCTGGGCGCCGGAGTCATTAATACTTACCGGCAGCACCCGCACGCCGTGGCGCCGGGCATCCTGGATGAGTGACTGCGGGGAATAGAAACCCATCGGCTGTGCGCGCAGCAGGCCCACACAAAATTCCGCCGGGTAGTGATATTTAAACCACGCGGAAAAATACACCAGCGAGGCAAAGGACTGCGAGTGCGACTCCGGGAAGCCATAGGCAGCAAAGGCCACAATCTTGGTCCAGAGCTTATCGGCCACCTCGCCCTCGATGCCATTGGTTTCGCGCAGACCGGCATAGAAACGACTGCGCAGCGCGGCCATCTTTTCCGGGGAGCGCTTCGAGCCCATGGCGCGGCGCAGATCATCAGCCTCAGCACCGGAGAACCCGGCGGCGTCGACCGCGATCTGCATCAACTGCTCCTGGAAGAGCGGGATTCCCAGGGTCTTACCCAGGGACTTTTCCAGCACGGGATGGTCATAGGTGACCTCCTCTAGGCCATCGCGACGACGCAGGTAAGGGTGCACGGACCCGCCCTGGATGGGGCCGGGGCGAATGAGCGCGACTTCGACCACCAGGTCAAAGAAGCGGCGCGGCTTCAAGCGCGGCAGCGTGGCTAGCTGCGCACGAGATTCCACTTGGAAGACGCCCACCGCATCGGCGCGGCAGAGCATGTCATAGACTTCCGGTTCGGCGAGGTCGAGCTCCCACAGGTGCACCTCGCGGCCGGTGGTGGCGCGCACGGCGTCGATCATGTGGTGCAGCGCCTCCAACATGCCAAGGCCCAAAAGGTCGAATTTCACTAGGCCGGCGGCCGCACAATCGTCCTTATCCCATTGCAATACGGAGCGATTTTCCATGCGTGCCCATTCCATGGGCACGACGTCCGCGATGGGGCGGTCACACAGCACCATGCCGCCGGAGTGGATTCCTAGGTGGCGGGGCTGGCCGAGGAATTGCTCGGCCAATAAGGAGACATCGGCAGGCGGCTCGGAGGTACCTTTCGACCACGCATCGGCCGAGCCCTGCGGGTAGCCCAACGCGCGGGCGGCATCTCGGGTAGCTCCCTTGCGGCGATAGGTAATGACATTGGCCACCTGCGCGGCGCGATCACGGCCGTGGGTGCGGTAGACATACTGGATGACTTCCTCGCGGCGGCCGGACTCGATGTCGATATCAATATCGGGCGGACCATCGCGGTCCGGGGAGAGAAAGCGCTCGAAAAGCAGCTGCGCGGAGATGGGCTCGGCGTTAGTAATGCCCAGCGCAAAGCACACCGCGGAGTTGGCGGCCGAGCCACGGCCTTGGCACAGAATATTCTCGCGGCGGCAAAAATCCACCAGGTCGCACACAATCAGGAAGTAGCCAGGAAAGCCCAGCTGCTTGATGACGCCCAGTTCATGTCGAATCTGTTTCCTTGCTGCCTGCCGGATCTCGGCCGGGCGCGAAGCATAGCGGCCCTTGGCGCGGCGCCAGACCTCGTGCTCCAGCCAGCTCATTTCGGTATGCCCCTCCGGCACCGGAAAATGCGGCAGGTTGGGCGCGAGGGCGTCCCAGGTAAAGGAGCACTCGCGGGTGAGCGCCACAGTTTCGGCGATGAGCTCCGGCCGATCCGGCAAGAGGTGCGCCATCTGCTCGCCGGATCGCAGCCAGCCAGCACCCATGGGGTGGGCGTGCGGCGCGGCGGCCGCGAGGGATTCGCGCCGGGCTAGGGCACGCTTGGCTGCGGCGAGCCGTGCTTGGTCACGAGTCGCGGCCGCCGGCCGTGCGGTTGCGATGGCCCGCAGGTTATTGTATTTATCCAGGAAACGGTGCTGATCCGCATCCTCGGGGGACATGCTGCACGAATATTCGAGAACTATGCTGTCTATTTTTATTCTTTCGAGCAGGTTATCGATTTCTGCTAGCGCTTCCGGCCCCACCAGAAAGAAGCACTCCCCTTCCAGTTCGCGTGCCACCTCATCTAACGGTGGATAGACCACCCTATCTTTCTCGCCAGCCTCCATCCGGGCGCGCGCGATGAGGCGCGACAGGCGGCGATAGCCCTCCGGGGTGCGTGCCAGCACGGTCACCGAGGCCTCCGTGAGCGATAGCTCCGCACCATATACGGCGGGAAGCCCTGCTTTAGCTGCGGCTTCGGCAAATTTCATCAGGCCATAAAAGCCATCGCGGTCCACGATAGACAACCCCTCAAGGCCCAGCTCTACGGCCCGGGCCACCAGCTCCTCCGGCTCGGCGGCGCCGTCGAGAAAGCTATAAGAACTTACCGCGTGCAGCTCCGCAAAGGGGACGGCGGAGTGACCGCGCCGAGCAGAATCCGCTGGCCCATGAAGGTGATTAACCGACACGGGCGCAGCAGATTCGCGACCAGAGAGAATACGCTCTACCCGCGACCAGGACAGTGCCTTTCCGCCATTAAATTCCACTCCAGACAGCGTAATATCGAATTATTGTTCTAGACAAGCCGGTGAGACGTGATGCCCGCAATAGACAAAGCGGTTCGCTGATTGCTAAGTTGCTAAACAGACAAATTATTTCAACTCCTACAAGAAGGGGATTCCCCATGCAGATCCGTCGCGTAGTGGCTGCTACCGCCGCCGTAACCATCGCTGCCACCAGCCTGGTGGCATGCTCTTCCGACTCCGATGACTCCAAGACCATCACAGTCGGCACCACCGATGACGCCAAGAAGGCGTGGGTAGCGTTCGAGCAGGAAGCAAAGAACGCAGGCTATGACATCGATATCCAGCCTTTCGCGGATTACAACACCCCGAACCAGGCTCTGGACCAAGGCGAGCTGGATACCAATAACTTCCAGCACCTGAAGTTCTTGGCGGAGTATAACCACGGCAACGGCACCAACCTGGTGCCTATCGTGGCTACCGAGATCGTTCCGCTGGCACTGTTCTGGAAGGACCACGACTCCCTCGACGGCATCGAGGGCGAAGAGGTCGCCATTCCGAATGACTCCACCAACCAGGCTCGCGCCATCAACGTGCTGGTTCAGGCCGGCCTTCTCACTCTGAAGGACAAGGAGAACCTGGAGCCCACCCCGCTGGACATTGATGAAGAGAAGTCCAAGGTCAAGGTCACCCCGGTAGATGCGGCACAGACCACGTCCGCACACGGCGAAGGCACCCCGGCGATTATCAATAACTCCTTCCTGGAGCGCGCCGGCATCGACCCAGCCACCGCCATCTTCCAGGACGACCCGAACTCTGAAGAGGCAGAGCCGTACATCAATGTCTTCGCCGTCCGCGAGGAAGACGCCAATAACGAGGACATCAAGAAGCTCGCCGAGCTATGGCACAGCGACGCCGTCCAGGAGGGCGTCGACGAAGACTCCGCCGGTACCTCCGTCGAGGTGGAGCGCAGCCAGGAGGATCTGCAGAAGATCCTGGATAAGCTCGAAGCAGATCTGGACTAATCACCCTTGCTTTTACCCCGCCGGAGCCCCCGGCGGGGTTTGGCACTTTCCTAGCTAAGGACGCAAACACGTGGCAGATTCCACTCAACGCGGCACCCGCATCGAGTTCCGCGAGATCACCAAGGTCTTTAAACAGAAAAAGGCACGAGTCAAAGCCCTCGACAATGTCTCCATGACCATCGAGCCCGGCGAAATCGTCGGCATCATTGGCTATTCCGGCGCCGGCAAGTCCACCCTCGTGCGCATGATCAACGGTTTGGACACCCCGTCTGCGGGCGAGCTACTGCTTGATGACACCAATATCGTCGGCATGTCCGAGAAAAAGCTGCGCGGCATTCGCCGCAATATCGGCATGATTTTCCAGCAGTTCAACCTGATGAATTCGCGCACCGCGGCCGGCAATATTGAATACCCGCTGCAGCTGCAGGGCGTCGGCAAGCAGGAGCGCGCCAAGCGCGTGCAAGAGCTGCTGGACTTCGTCGGCCTGGGAGACAAAGGCAAGAGCTACCCGGAGCAACTCTCCGGCGGCCAGAAGCAGCGCGTCGGCATTGCCCGTGCGCTGGCCACCAACCCTTCGCTGCTGCTTGCCGACGAAGCCACTTCCGCCCTCGACCCCACCACCACGCAGGAAGTCCTCGACCTACTGCGGCGGGTGAACAAGGAATTCGGCATCACCATCGTGGTTATTACCCACGAGATGGAAGTCGTACGCTCCATCGCCGATAAGGTCGCCGTGATGGAAAGCGGCCGCGTAGTGGAACAAGGCAGCGTCTATGAGGTCTTCTCCAACCCGCAGACCTCCGTGGCCGCCAAGTTCGTGGCCACCTCGCTGCGCAACGAACCCGACGTTGTCGAAACCGACGACCTGCTTGCGCACGAAGGCCGCCTGTTTACCATCAACCTCACCGAGGAATCCGGCTTTTTCACCGCCGCCGCCCGCCTCAAGGAAGCCGGCGTATCCATCGCCGTTGTCCACGGCGGTATCACCACGCTGCAGCAGCATTCCTTTGGCAAGCTGACCGTGCGACTCAGCGGCGATAATAACGCCATCGAAGAGTTTTACCGCACGCTTTCTACCACCACCCAGATTGAGGAGATTGCACGATGACCGTCACCACCCTCGCCCAAGCCAACTGGGACCGCCTCGGCCCTTCACTAGCCGAGGCCATCGTCGATACCCTCATCATGGTCTCGACCACCCTCATCATCTCCGGCATCCTCGGCCTTGGCCTGGGCATGCTGCTCTATACCACGCGCACGGGCGGCATCCTGCAAAACCGGTTTGTCTATTTCATAGTCAACCTGCTGGTGAACTTCGTCCGCCCCATCCCGTTCATTATCTTGCTGGCTTTTGCCCAGCCACTGACCGTCATGGTGATGGGCGGTTCCATCGGCCGCGGCCCGGCCACCTTCGTCATGGTCATCGCCGCGACCTTCTCCGTAGCCCGCGTGGTGGAACAAAACCTCGTGTCCATCGATCCCGGTGTTATCGAGGCCGCCCGCTCCATGGGTGCCTCGCCGTGGAAGATCATTACCTCCGTTATCGTCCCGGAGGCCCTCGGCCCACTGATTCTGGGCTACACCTTCCTGTTCATCGCCATTGTGGATATGTCCGCTATGGCCGGCTACGTCGGCGGCGGCGGCTTGGGTGACTTTGCCATCGTCTACGGCTACCGCGCCTTCGAGTGGGAAGTCACCGTCGTGGCCACGCTCATCATCATTGTGCTGGTGCAGGCCGCCCAGTTCTTTGGCAACTGGCTCTCCTCCAAGGTCATGCGCCGCTAGCCCCCGCTTGCCGACGCCGCCTTCGCGCAGCCTACCCCGCGACCGGCTCCACGCCGGTCGCTACGATGGCTTGGCCTTTCTTCGGCGCATCGCCGCACGAGGAGACCACGCCTTCTACCTCGCGCTCCTCGAGCGCCACGCGCCAGCGCCGGCCGTCAGCGTGGCTGACCTCGCCGCTGTCGGTGGCGGTGAGCTGGCCATAGGAGAGGTCCTCGCCGGCGTCGATAAGCGAGCGGGCCACCGCCAACTCCGCCACCTGGCCGCGCGGGCCGAAAATACCGCGCCCGCGATTTACCGGGTAGAAATACTTCCCCTTCGCCGCCGCCGCAATCATCTGCGCGGCGGCTTCTTTATTCATGCGGCCAAAGGAATAGGCCCATGGCATGAGCATGACCGACGGCGCGAACCGGTGCCCCTTCGTGTGCGAGGTCTCCCACACCATATCTGGGTAATCCGCCACCAGCTCCGCGGCCAGCGGCCGGCCCTTGACCGCACAGCACGTATCGCGCTTGGCATGCGTGCACACCAGCACTAGCGGCGTGTCCAAAGCGCCGCCCCCATTGCGGCCAGGCCCGGTCAGGTCCAGATCGAGGATCTTCTCCGGGCCCGTCAGCAGCACGAGTTCCATCACGCCCTGCTCGGCCCACACCAGGTAGCAGCGGTGCATCTTGCCTACCTGGCGGCCGTCGCGGCCCGGCCGGCGGATAAGCTGCAGCCCCGCCATTCCCTTCAGCTTGGCCTTGAGTTGCGCCGTGAGCTCCGGTCCAAAAGTATCGCCGTCGAGCACGTCTCGCGACCATCCGCCCGGCCACTCGAAAAGCACATAGACGGATTCCTTCTTCGCCGTGCCTGGCAGCGGCTCTACCTGGATATCTGAACAGAACTCGGTCATATACCTAAGCCTAACCTTTCTGCTTTTCAGCTCACACCCTTGGCAACAATTCGGCCACGAAGTACCCCCTCAGCTATACAGTTCACGGCCGAAAATATAACCTAGGGAACATGTTGAAAGTCCGTCTCGCCGCAACGCTTCTCGTCGCTGCTTCTCTCAGCGGCTGCGCTGCCCACGAGACGGACCGCACCACCATGGCCGCGTCCGCGGATAACTCCCAGCTCAATCCGCTGGGCCAGGCCAATATGGAGATGAAAACCCTCCGGCCGCAAGCCCCCTCCGAGCTCACGGTGACCGACGTGCGCATCGGCCAGCACGAAGGCTTCGAGCGCGTCGTCTTCGAACTCGACGGCGGCGGCACACCCGGTTGGTTTGTGGACTACGCTGACACGCCTACGCAGCAAGGCTCCGGCAAGACCATTGATTACTCCGGCGAGACCGCGCTCAATGTCAATATCGACGGCGTGGTCTACCCCTTCGAGGCCGGCAAGGAGGACCCCCGCATCGGCGTAGTAGATGCGCCCACGGAGGGAATTGTCACCCAAGTGGTCAACGGCGGCACCTTTGAAGGCCGCCGCCAGTTTGTCATCGGCATGAATGCCCGCAAGCCTTACTCCGTGCAGGTGCTCGATAACCCCACCCGCCTCGTGGTCGATATTCACAATTAGTAAGTCGCCTCAACCCGCCAGCGCCCACCGACCCATACCAACAGCCACGCCCGCTGATGCTCTTCGTGGTCGGCTTGGCCCACCACCTGTAGGCGTGCTACGTGCTGTGGGGTATCGGTCCACCACTGCGTATCCACCGGCCAGGGGCCGGCCCAGCCCAGTACGCGGAAGCGATGTGCACCCCAGCTCAAGGCCACCGGCACCCCGGACAGGAGGGCCTCAGCGGTAACGAAGACGGGGCGCTCGGCGGCGTCGACAAGCCGAATGCGCGCGGCCGGGTGGTTCGGCCCACCGCCCAGCCGCGCAGGCAGGGGTGCGGGAATGCGGCCGGGCCACTCGCCTTGTGGCGGTGCGTCGCGCTGCTCACCATAGGGCACGTACTCGATGCGCTCGGCCACCCCACGACCGCCCGCTGTCCGCGGCTGCAGCACGCGGTCAATCCCCAGCTGTGATTGCACGCGGGCGATCACGCGCTTGACCTGCTCCTGTGAGCCTTCCCCACCCCACAGACCGGTGGCGGACGGAGCGGCAACCTCCACCGGCTCCAACGCTAGGCGGCGAATGGCCGCGCCCTCACCAGTAGCGCGCGTGAGCCAGCCATCGAGCTGCCAGCGCACGCGGTCCGCGGTGGCCTGCTCCGTCAGCGCTTCCTGCGTGCGCCATACCCGCGCCAGCTCCTCGCCGGTGCCAAACTCCGCCACCACGTGCAGCCGCAGGCATACCTTGCCGGCCTCCTCCAAGCGGCCATGCAACCGGGCCGCGAGCTGGCGAGCCGCGAACGCCGCCGCATCCACGCGCTCGATGCGCTCTTCCATTTCTACGGCCAGGTCTGGGCGCGCCAGCTCTGGTGCCACGCGCCTATCCGCACGGGCTTGGGCCAACTCGTGGGCCCGCCGGCCAGGCTCGCCAAACCGGGTGGCTACCTGCTTACACGGCAGCGCCGCTAAGTCACCCAGGCGCCGCACACCCAGCTTATCCAGTTGTGCGATAAACCCAGCCTCAAAGCCCAAGGCCTCATCGGCCGCCAGTACCCCTATGGGCTGGGTGGCCAAAAACTCCCGCGAGCCGCCCTCTGGCACCACCGTGCCCACACCACGATGCCGGGCTGCGATGACGGCCGTGGCAATCTCGTCGGCGACGCCGAGGGTGGAGTCGAAGCCGGCGTACGAAGAGGCGTCGACAAGCATCTCTAGTGCTTTCTCCCCGTGGTAGCGCAGCGCCGCGCCCGCGTCCACAATTGCCAGGCCGGGGCGCAGCACCTCCACAGAGGACGCCACCGCATCCAAGCCGGCCGCAACCTCTGCAAACGCCGCGCCATCCCGGTCCGGATTGGCCTCCACCACCGCAGCTTCGGGGCACAGAGCTTGGGCCTGGCGCAGACGCATCCCGCGCCGCACACCCGCCCGGCGCGCCTTCCTATCGCACACCGCCACCGCGTGGTTGCGCGCAATAACCATAGGGCCCTGCCCGCCGGCGGCCTGGACGGGCCAATCCGGAAACCACACGGCCGCTACCCTCATACGGCCTCCAACCGGCGGCGCTCACCCACCGTAAGCACCCCGCGCGAGGCACCCTGCTTCGAGGTCACCTCCACGTCCATGTCCACACCGCGAATGCGCCCACTGCCCTTGCCGACGCCCCGGTAAGCACTCACCCGCGCCCCTATCCCCACCGCCGTACCCGGCAGCCGGGTTCCTACCGTGAGTACCGCCGCACGCCCGCCGCGCACCTTCGCCAGCACCGGCCGAGCCTTGGTGGGGCTCACCTCGCCGGGCGGCCCACGGTGGATGACAAGGTCCAATCCTTCCGCCAATACTCCCGTCACCATCCAAGATTCCAGGCCCGGATCCGGCACGGTTACCACACGTTCAATATCACCTTTATCGGCCACTTGTGCGAGGAGGAGATCTGGCCACCCCACCACTCCCACATGCCCACCACGGGCAGTGAGGTGACAGATAAGCTCCACCACCAGCGCCGGACAGTTCGCACAGTGCACCACCTGCCGGCGCGCCAGTCCACCTGCAGGAAGCAAGCGCGCTAGCCCAGGGGACGTATCTACCAGCTCTTCTTCCGGACCACGCTCCATAGCGCGCATGCGGGTACGCAGCATCGCCACACGGTCTGACCTGCTTAGCCCGGCCACCGCTTTTTCTAGACGAACGCTCGTTTGACTCACCCAAATAGTATGAACTCTCACCCGGACACATGCAAGTGTATGTTCGAATGGTAGCCTTAACGGCATGAACTTCAACGCTGCCTACAGCGCCATGCGCGAGCACACCACCCCCATCCCCACTCCGCCATGGGTGCGCTTGGGCTCGTCCATCCTCATCGGTGCGGCCGTGGCACTCTTGGCTAGCCGCGCGCATATCTTTGCCGCACTGGTTGGGGCACTCGTATGCCTTGTGGCGGCCTTCGTTCTCGTCTTTGCCCACCCCTACCGCCGCGCGATGCGCGCTTATGCCGACAAGCGCAATGTCGCTCTGGTTCCCACCGTCGCACAGCTCGTGCCGCTGATGATCCTGTGGCTTATGGTGATGCTCGCACCCATCGTGGCCCTGCCCGCCTGGGGCGCCGGTCTGGTGTGGCTGGCGGTCTTTGGGCTGAGCTTTTTCGTCTTCCCCCACGTGGATGGCACGCGCCGGCTCGCGTTTGCCTAATCTATACGACACTTTTCGGGGTTATCCACAGCTTTTCCGGCCCTAGTGCCGGGGGTGGGGCGGGTTATCCACAAAATCCGCTGTAGCGGTTGCGCCGGCCGTGCACCGGTGCAGGTGCGCGCCGTAGCGTTGCAGGCATGAACGCACTCGAGACCTACCTCACCGCCTTGGGCCCCGGCATGGACATCATCGCCGGGTGCCAGGGCATGTCTGGGTCCGAGCTTATGGACCGCGGCGCGCCCGATGCCATCGCCGCCGATCTACTTCTTTTGTGCGAAAGCTACTTCGGCCGCACCAAATTTACGCGCCTGCAGCGCTGCGCTATTGCCGACGCCCGCCGCAACACCCATTCCATTGCCACGCTTACCGCCCTAGAGCGCATTGTTAACCGCGCGCCCAGCAAGAAGCAGGCCTGGCAACTTCGCGCGGAATGTTGCGCGATGACCGGCTCGATGAGCCACATCCTTAAACACGCCCGACGGCGCCTGCGCGAGATGAAAGACAACACCGTAACCCCAGGCGTGCGCACTTACCGACGCCCCAATGACTACTGGACGCTGGCCATCACCGGAACCTCTAGTTTCATCGCAGATCTCAACGCCGCGCTGGCCGCGACCGGAAAGCAATCGCTCGAGGCGGTGGAAAAGATCTTCTTTGACCAAGCTGCAGCCGCGCGGGCAGAAGTGGTGACCAATGCCATCGTGCCCTTGGACAAATTCATCCGCATCCGCGACGGCCATGGTGATGATATCGAGCTCGATCTGACCAATGGCGCCACCATCACCGGCACAGAATATTTGCGGCGTGTGCTCAACGACGTCGGCTTTTCTGGCGATAAAGAAACCGGCTACGTCACGCTCGTGCACCCCGAAGAAGGTCCAGTCAACTTGTACCGGACCGCACGTGTGGCCAATGACAAGCAGCGCATTATGGCCGCTGCAGAAAATCCACGCTGTGCCTGGCCGGGCTGCAACCAACCGGCCGACCTCTCCCAAGTCCACCACCTTAAAGCGTGGAGCAACGGCGGGGAGACGAATATGAAAAACCTGGTCATGTGCTGCGCCTACCATAATGGCGTCAACGACGATGACCCCAACGCCCCACCTCGGCGCGGCCGCCTCGAACGGGTGGGCGGGCGCATTGTGTGGCGCCCACCGTTTATCCCGCGCGAGTAAGTGCCGCCGCTAAAACGAGCGAAAAGGCGCTCAGCGATAGCCTGAGCGCCTTCTACGCATGCCGTTTTACTCCCACTCGATGGTTCCCGGTGGCTTGGAGGTGCAATCCAAGACCACACGGTTGACGTCCTTTACCTCGTTGGTGATGCGGGTAGAAATCTTCTCCAGCACCTCGTAAGGCAAACGGGTCCAGTCCGCGGTCATAGCGTCCTCCGAGGACACCGGGCGCAGCACAATCGGGTGACCATAGGTGCGGCCGTCGCCCTGCACGCCAACGGAGCGGACATCGGCCAGCAGTACTACCGGGCACTGCCAAATCTGGTCATCCAGGCCGGCATTGGTCAGCTCGGTGCGGGCAATGAGGTCTGCCTCGCGCAGCGTCTCCAAGCGCTCCTCGGTCACCTCACCGATAATGCGGATACCTAAGCCCGGGCCGGGGAATGGCTGACGGCTAACGATCTCTTCCGGCAGACCCAGCTCACGGCCGACGGCGCGAACCTCGTCCTTAAACAGCAGGCGTAACGGCTCGACCAGTTCGAACTCCACGTCATCCGGCAAACCGCCGACATTGTGGTGAGACTTAATATTCGCCGTGCCATCGCCGCCGCCAGACTCGACAACGTCCGGGTACAGCGTGCCCTGGACGAGGTAGTCGACGGTGGAGCCAGCAGGGGCGTCGTCAAGCACGCCTGCAACCGCACGCTCAAAGGAACGGATAAACTCCGCGCCGATAGCCTTGCGCTTGGCTTCTGGGTCGCTAACTCCTGCCAGCTTATCCAGGAAGGCGGCGCGCTCATCGGCAGTCACCAGCTTCGCGCCGGTGGAGGCGACAAAGTCCTTTTCTACCTGCTCGCGCTCGCCAGCACGCAGCAGACCGTGGTCAACGAAGACACAGGTGAGGCGATCACCGATAGCACGCTGCACCAGAGCGGCCGCTACAGCGGAGTCCACACCGCCGGACAGGCCGCAAATAGCGCGGCCTTCCTCGCCCACCTGGGCGCGGACATCGGCAATGAGCTGCTCGGCGATATTATCGGCCGTCCAGTTCTGCTCTAGGCCGGCAATCTCAGTAAGGAAGCGGGTAAGCACCTCCTGGCCGTGCGGCGAGTGCTGTACCTCAGGGTGGTACTGCACGCCGGCCATCTTCTTGTCTAGGCACTCCATTGCTGCAACCGGAGCACCGGCCGACGTGGCCGTAACCTCAAAGCCTTCGGGAGCGGCAGATACGGCATCGCCGTGAGACATCCACACCTTGTGGGTAGCCTCCAGGCCTTCGTGAAGTACGCCGCCCTTAACATTCATATCGGTACGGCCGTACTCACGCTCGCCAGTCGACGACACGGTGCCACCAAGCGCATGGTTCATGGCCTGGAAGCCGTAGCAGATGCCGAAGACGGGAATGCCGAGCTCAAGCAGCTCCGGCTTCAGAGCCGGGGCGCCGTCAGCATAGACAGAGGACGGACCGCCCGACAGGATAAGCGCGGCGGGGTCTTTAGCTTTGATTTCCTCCACAGACGCGGAGTGAGGGACAACCTCGGAGTAAATCTTGGCCTCGCGCACGCGGCGGGCAATAAGCTGCGCGTACTGAGCGCCAAAGTCCACAACGAGGACGGGGCGCGGGGTAGTATTTGGCTTAGTCACGCCCCATAGTCTAACCCACTAAACTGATAGCTTATGAAGCGCTTGGCTATTGTGCTCGCCGCGAGCCTGTTGTTGTGCGGTTGTGACGCCACCCCAACTACGGCGGAGGTGGCGTCTACGCTGGATGAACAAGGCCCGCAACAGGTGACACTTCCGGCCGCGGAAGTCTTTGGAAGCGAGTGGGATGAGTGGGTTCCATTGTGCGGCACGCAGCAGGCAGAGCGCGCGGGGCATCCAGAAGTAGCGCAAAATTCGGTGGTTCTACGCGCGAGCGGCGAAGAAAAGGTTGTAGAACTCAATCCCATGAGAGTACGCGTGTGCCCAATCCACAACGCAGGGCAATGGCGGCCAACGACGGGCAAGACCACGTGGAGGCGCGAAGGCGGCTGGCAATTGGTTTCCTAATCACTCTCCTACCTCGCCACCTGGCATCTGTTCAGCGACGAAGGAAGCAATAGGGCAAAGAAAAGCGGCTGCGCCAAGAAGGCACAGCCGCGTCGGGGACTCTCGCGCGGATTAGTAGCGAACGGCGAGTTCGACCTTCTGGAAGGACTTCAGGTCAGTGTAGCCACACTTGGCCATGGAACGGCGCAGCGCTCCGACAAGATTGGTGCGGCCGAAGGGCTCGCTAGAGGGTCCGTGGAGGACGGTTTCCAGCGAAGGAGCGTCAGACTCTTCTGCGGCTTCGGCCGGGGTACCGGTGGTGAGGAAATCGACGTCCAAGTCGGTATCGGCCCCGGAGAACTGCACGAAACCGCGTGGGAAACGCGGGTGGCCGGCCGTGGCAGGCCAGTACCAGCCCTTGCCGCCGGCCTCGCGGGCCTGAGCAAGCAGTGGTCCGAGAACAACACCGTCAGCGCCGCAGGCAAAGGCCTTGGCAATATTGCCGGAGTTTTCAAACTCGGTATCGGCGATGATGTGTACGTAGCGGCCGCCGGTCTCGTCGAGGTAGTCGCGGCGGGCTGCGGCGGCGTCGGCAATCGCGGTGCCCATGGCCGAGTCGATGCCTACGGTCTCGGCGTTAGTGGTCACGCCTGCGCCAACGATGACGCCGGCCGCACCGGTGCGCATCAGGTGTAGCGCAGTGGTGTAGTCGGTGACTCCGCCGGCGATAACCGGAACGTCAAGGGAGCCAATGAACTCCTTGAGGTTCAGCGGCTCACCGCCGGTAGCCACGTGCTCCGCCGACACCAAGGTGCCCTGGATAAATAGCAATTCGGCACCGGCCGCGATAACCTTTGGGGCCATCTCTCGCGCATTCTGCGGAGAAACACGCACAGCGACGGTAACTCCGGAGTCGCGGACTTGGGAGATGCGTTCGGTAAGGAGGGCGTCGTCAAGCGGTGCAGCGTGCAACTCTTGGATGATGGAGTTATCACCCGGCTGCGAGTAAATGCGGGCTAAAGCTCCCTCGAGATCCTTGTGGCGGCCCCACAGGCCCTCGGCATTGATGACGCCGAGGCCACCTTGCTTGCCCATCTCGATAATGAACTCAGGGGTGGCGAGCGCATCGGTGGGGTGGGATACGAAGGGGATGTCGAAGGTATAGGCGTCGATGTGCCAGGTGGTGTCCACGTCCTTGGAGGAACGGGTGCGGCGCTGTGGCACGATGGATAGTTGCTCTAGATCGAAGGTGCGGCGGGCCTCGCGGCCGATGCCGATTTCGGCGTATTCACGCATGATATTCCTAGCGGTAGTTTGGTGCTTCTGCGATTTGCTGCAGGTGGTGCGGGTGGGATTCCTTCAGGCCCGCGGCGGTGATTTGGACGAAGCGCTTGGTCTTTAGCTCGGCCAGGGTGGCGGAACCGGTATAGCCCATGGAAGCGCGCAAGCCGCCGATAATCTGGTGCACGATGGCATCGATATCGCCGCGGAAGGGCACGCGGCCCTCGACGCCTTCCGGAACCAGCTTGTCCTCGCTACGCACATCGGCCTGGAAGTAGCGGTCCTTGGAGTAGGAGCGCTTCTCGCCGGAGAGGCCGCGGCCCTGCATGGCGCCCATGGAGCCCATGCCACGGTAGCGCTTGTACTGCTTGCCCTGGTAGACCACGATGTCGCCGGGGGCTTCGGTGGTACCGGCAAACATGGAACCCAGCATGACGGTATCGGCGCCGGCCGCCAGAGCCTTGGCGACGTCGCCGGAGTACTGCATGCCACCATCGCCGATAACCGGCACACCGGCCGGGCCAGCTACTGCGGCGGCCTCCATCAGGGCCGTAATCTGCGGTGCGCCCACGCCGGCGACGACGCGGGTGGTGCAAATGGAGCCCGGGCCGATGCCGACCTTGATGGCGTCGGCGCCGGCATCAATCATTGCCTGGGCGGCCTCGCGGGTGGCGAGGTTACCGCCGATGACATCAACCTTGGAACCGAAATCCTTCTGCACGCGGGAGACCATCTCCAGCACGCGGTTGTTGTGTGCGTGGGCGGAGTCGACGACGAGGGCGTCCACGCCGGCGTCGACAAGCGCGGCGGCGCGCTGGTAGGACTCTTCGCCGGTACCGATGCCGGCTGCAACCAACAGTCGGCCGGCCGAGTCCTTGGACGCGTTAGGGTACTGCTCGGTCTTGACAAAATCCTTGACGGTAATCAGGCCGGTGAGCTTATTATCCGCATCGACGATGGGCAGCTTTTCCACCTTATTGGCCGAGAGCAGTTCGAGGGCTTCCTTCTTGGATACGCCCTCGCGCGCAACGACGAGCGGCATGGCCGTCATGACCTCGCTAACCTTGCGGTCAAAGTCAGGCTCGAAGCGCATATCGCGGTTGGTGCAAATACCCACCAGGGTGCCATCCTCGTCTACCACCGGCAGGCCAGAAATACGGAAGCGGGCGCACAACGCGTCTACTTCCCCGATGGTCATATCCGGGCGGGCGGTGATGGGATCGGTGACCATGCCGGACTCGGAGCGCTTCACAATCTCTACCTGCTCGGCCTGGTCCTCGGTGGACAGGTTGCGGTGCAGCACACCGATACCACCCTGACGGGCCATGGCAATGGCCATGCGGGCCTCGGTCACGGTATCCATGGCGGCCGAGGCAAGCGGAACGCCGAGGCGGATATTGCGGGTAAATTGCGCGCCAGTATCGACCTCGGAGGGCACGATATTGGATTCGGCGGGCAAAAGGAGCACATCATCAAAGGTCAGGCCGCGCAGGGCTACCTTGTTCGGGTCATCTCCACCAGTATGAATACGGTTCTCGCTCATCGAGGTCTCTCCTTAACAGGTTTAGCGGCTAACCTAACTGTAGTGCGTTGCCGGCCGAAGACACCATTTGGGCAGGGGGTAAATTGCCTCGGGAGGGTAAGTTCAATAGGCTCGCAGGCGTGAACTTCTTCGCCAATATGCCCCGCGATCCTTTCGCCGATGATCCGAATGACCCCGCCTCTTTCTTGGAGGAAGACGAGCAGGTCATGCCGCTTACCGACGACGACCGGATCGCCATCATTCACGACCTCGCGCTGGTGCAGAAATTTGCGTCCATCCTCGGCCCGCGCGGCATCGATGGCATCTTCTTCTTGTGCGAGGATTGCCAGGAAAACCACTTTTATGAGTGGGACATTATGGCCGCCAATATGCGCGCCACCCTTGAAGGCGAGCTAGCACCGGTGCATGAGCCAGGCGCCGAGCCAGATCCCTCCCGCTACGTGCCTTGGGACTACGCCTTGGGTTACTTGGATGGCCTAGAGGGCCGCTAGCTTCTACTGCTGCTGGCCCAACTCGATGGTGGTCGTCGGCTCATCCTCAACGTTGGGGTTGGGCTGCGGGTTTGGCTGCCCTTGTTCCGTGACCACCACGGTTTCGGTGGCGTACTGAGTTTCGGTCACGGTGACCTGCTCCGGCTGCTGTTCCGGTTGCGAAGCCTCTTCCGCCACGGTTTCGGTGGCGGTCTCCGTTACGGTGTGCGGGGTGGGCTTCGGGCGCGCAGAGCGCTTTTGTTCCGCCTCGCGGTTGGCGGCGATGGCCTTTTCTTCTTTGCCTTCGGCCTCGTCCAGCTTGGCGCGGGCGTCCTTCATCAGTTCGCGAGCGCCTTCAATATCGCCTTCGGCCGCGCGAGATTCCATCTCTTCCAGCGTCCCGGCCAGCTCTACGTTGCGGGTCTTATCGCCCTTATCAAAGGTTCCGGCGTGCAGCATCGCACCACCAGCACCAGCGATAACTAGGGTTGCGGCGGCAGCGCCGATGAGTCCATGTACGAACGGGCCGCCGCGGCGGCGCTTGCGGGCCTGGCCTAGGTCGATGACCTCAGGCTCAGCTTCGGCGCCTTCTACTAGCGGGGCTGGAGGCATCTGCTTATCGACGTCCCCCTTTAACTCCAGCAGCAGCTCCGCCAGGTCATCCTGGCCGTCGGAAGGGTTAGTTCCCTTCGAAAGCTCGGTGAGGAATGCATCATCATCGACCAAGGGCTGGAGCTGGTCTGCAAGGCCGTCATTATCGCCGTGGTGCTTCGGTGCCATGATGGTGTCTCTCCCCCTTCCTTTCTGTTAAGAGATATCTGCTGTAAGAGTCGGCCGCTAGGCCCTTAGCGCGCAGTTTCCTGGGCGGCTTGGAGGGTCTTTCGCAATTGAGCGAGTGCTCGGTGTTGTGCGACACGAACCGCGCCTGGGGTGGAACCCACAATTTCCGCGGTCTCTTCTGCCGACAAACCGTTGAACACGCGCAGAATAACGATGTTTTTCGCCTTGTCACTTAACGTATCGAGCAAGGCGCGCATTCTGTTACTACCGTCGGTCTCCAGCGCCCACTCTTCAGGGGTGGCGTCGCGCGCGGGGTCTTCTGGAATTTCTTCGGTAGGGGTGGACTTATCGCGCCCCATGGCGCGGTGGGCATCGGTAACCTTGTTGAACGCAATGCCGTAGACATAGGCCATAAACGGGCGGCCCTTGTCCTCGTAGGAGCCAATAGAGGTGGCCACTGCAAGACAGATCTCCTGAGCCACGTCCTCCGCGGTAGGTTGGCGGCCGCCGCCGATGCGGGCGCGGCAGTAGCGCAGCACCTGCGGGTGAATGATCCGCAGGACTTTTTGCAGCGCTCGACGGCTGCCGTCGACGGCATGCGGGACGAGATCCGCTAACTCCTGTTCCTTATCACTCACGTATGCACCCTCTGACATGTTTTAAACCGGTAACTAACCATATTGGCACAGGGGAAGTTTATGCAAAGGCAACGCGCGTCCCCAGCGCGTGCGCAACCCGAGCGGAAGAAAATTCACAAACCGTTAACCTTTATTGTTTCCGCTGGTAAACCGTGGTGCCGGAGGGGCGATCAAGGAAAGAATACCTAAAAGTCAAAAATAGGTAACCCATCGTTAACCCACGCGCGAAACACTACGTGAGGTTGCTTGCCGTAACACTGCGGAAGCCACACAAGAATTCTCGCCCTTACAAAGGAGCTAAGTAACGTGTCTCAGCCTCATTTGCTTCCCGGTCCCACCGCTGACCTGTGGGATTGGCAGCTACAAGGCGCCTGCCGCGGAGAAAACTCGGACGTGTTTTATCACCCAGATGGCGAGCGCGGCCGTGCCCGCGCCCAGCGTGAGAACCGCGCAAAGGCCATCTGCAATTCCTGCCCGGTCATTGATCTGTGCCGCGAGCATGCCCTGCAATCCGCCGAGCCTTACGGCGTCTGGGGCGGAATGAGCGAATCCGAACGCGTCGTTGCGCTGCGCCAACGCCGCCGCGCCGCCGCGCCGGTCAACGCTTAAGGCAGAAGGTTAGGGGGAGACGAGGGCGTCGGCAAGAAAGCGCCCCGTCACCGAGTCTTTCTGCTCGGCTAACTCGGCTGCCGCTAAAGACCAGCTGGCCGCCGGCCGAACCGGCGCCGGGGACCAAGTCGATGGCGTAATCCGCATGCGCGAGTACGGCCAAGTTGTGATCGATGCAGATGACGGTGTGGCCGGAGTCCACCCGCTCATCACGCCCTGCTCCACGTAGACCACACCCACACCGCTGCGCTTGGGGCAGGCACCCTCGGAATGCGCGGAAAAGAGTGCGGGTTTGACGCCATTGGCCTTGGCGAAGGCCCTGCGAATGGGGTCGGTATCAGCGGTGACCTTGATGTATTCCACGGCCCTAGCTAGGTACAACAAAACCCGCCACGCGGGAAGCGGGGCGGGCGTTGTTGGGAAGGTTTAGTGCTGGTGGCCGTGACCGGCGTCAGCAGGCTGCTCTTCCTGTGGCTTTTCCACCACGGAGGCCTCGGTGGTAAGAACCATGCGGGCCACGGAGGTGGCGTTGACCACCGCGGAGTGGGTGACCTTCACCGGATCGATAATGCCGTTATCGATGAGGTTGCCGTACTCGAGGGTATTGGCGTTGAAGCCTTCACCGTTGGACATCTCGGCAACGCGGGAGACGACGACAGCACCGTCGAGGCCCGCGTTTTCGGCGATCCAGTAGGCCGGGCGGGTCAAGGCACGGGCGACGGCGAGAACGCCGACCTTAGCCTCGCCCTCGAAGCCCTCGGCGAAGGACTCGAGTTCCTTGGAAATCTGGACCAGCACGGAGCCGCCGCCGGCGATGACGCCCTCTTCGACGGCCGCGCGGGCCGCGTTGATGGCGTCTTCGACGCGCAGCTTGCGCTCGTTGACCTCGGTCTCGGTAGCCGCACCAACGCGGATGACGGCCACGCCGCCGGAGAGCTTAGCCAGGCGCTCCTCGAGCTTTTCCTTATCCCAGGTGGAATCGGTGCGCTCGATGTCGCGGCGAATGTGCTCGCGGCGCTCCTCTACTGCTTCAGGGGTGCCGCCGCCATCGACGATGACGGTGTCATCCTTGGTGATGGTCACGCGGCGGGCAGAACCGAGCACGTCGAGGCCAGCCTCGTTGAGGTTGACGCCGACCTCTGGGTCGATGACGGTGGCACCGGTAACGACGGCCAGGTCATCCATGAATCCCTTGCGGCGCTCGCCAAAGTACGGAGCCTTAACGGCCGCGACCTTGAGCACCTTGCGGATGGAGTTGACGACGAGCGCCTGCAGCGGCTCGCCCTCGATGTCCTCCGCGATTATGAGGGTCGGGCGATTGGTCTCGGCGATCTTCTCCAGCAGCGGCAGGAAGTCCGGCAGGGAGGAGATCTTGTTGCGGACGAGCAATACTGCGGCGTCGTCCAGCACGGCGTGGTAGGTCTCTTCCTCCGTAGCGAAGTACGGGGAAAGGTAGCCCTTGTCAAAGGAAATGCCCTCGGTGACGTCGACGGCGGAGTCGATGGTCTGGGATTCCTCGACGGTGACCACACCGTCCTTGCCCACCTTGTCCATGGCGCCGGCAACCATCTCGCCAACCTCCGGGTCGCGGGAGGAGACGGTGGCTACCTGGGCGATTTCAGAGGAGGAGTTGACCGCGGTGGCGCGGGCCTTGAGCTCCTCGACGGCCTTTTCGGCCGCCGCCGCGATGCCGCGGTTGAGCTCGACTGGGTTGGCTCCGGCCGCGACGTTGCGCAGGCCCTCGAAGATGAGCGCCTGGGCCAGCAAGGTAGCGGTGGTGGTGCCGTCACCTGCGGTGTCATTGGTCTTGACAGCAACGGACTTGACCAGCTGTGCGCCGAGGTTTTCGAAGGGCTCCTCGATGTCGATATCGCGGGCGATGGTCACGCCGTCATTGGTGACGGTGGGGCCACCGAAGGCCTTGGACAGCACGACGTTGCGGCCGCGCGGGCCGAGGGTGACCTTGACGGCATCAGCCAGCGTATCGACGCCGCGCTGGATTCCCTCGCGGGCTTCTTGGTCGAATGCAATGAGCTTTGCCATAAGTGGGCCTACTTCTCGATGACGGCGAGCAGGTCACGGGAGGACAGCAGCAGGTACTCCTCGCCGTTGTACTTCAGCTCGGTGCCGCCGTACTTGGAAAAGACCACGGTATCGCCTTCATTGACGCCTACCGGGGTGACCTCACCCTTGTCGTTGGTGCGGCCTGGGCCTACGGCAACGACGGTAGCTTCCTGCGGCTTTTCCTTGGCGGAATCTGGAATAACCAGGCCGGAAGCGGTGGTGGTTTCAGCTTCTACGATCTGTACGAGGACGCGGTCCTCGAGAGGCTTAATGTTTGCCATGATGTTTCCTCCGTAGTGTTCGTATGCGCGCCGGTATGGCGCGCGCGTGCCGGTTGTGGATGTCCAGCACAGCCGTCGTCGCGGGTGAACAACTGTGGGTCAAACAACCTGATTAGCACTCTACCCTCGTGACTGCTAACCCTCAACAATGACCCGGCCCACATTCCTACGCCCTCAGCGATCCCTTCAGCGCTCTCGTTGCCCGGCGCGTACAAAGCCGGCCAGCGCCAGCTTGACGACGCCTAGGGCGATAAACATAGCACCAAAAATCACGGCGAAGGCCGACCACCACAGCTCCTCCACCAGCGTTCGACCGAAGGAAGCCTGTGGGGTGAGCAGGTGGTGGAGTGGGAGGAGCGTCGCCAAGCACAGCGCCCAGACCACGCCGGCCGCAGTCAGGGTGAGGCACGCCGCCTCCCCCACTTGCACGCGGGCCCAGGCCGAGGCGGTGGCGCCGGCCAGAGTGAGACCGCGGATATCGGAGGCGATGCGCCCGCGCATGAGCAGCGAGGTAAGCACAGCGCCTACGATGCTGGGGGCAAAGACCGGACCTAAAAGGGCGACGAAGACCTGCCACGAGGACAGGGTGCCGCCGGCGCCTGCGTCGTTTGCAAAGCGCAGGTCCGTGCCGACAGCGACAATAAAGCCGCCGATGAGCACCCACGGCACTATGTGTGGGGTGGAAAAGTTGCGGCGCACGCGCACATTAGCCCCAGCGATGCCGGCCGCGCGGGTCCATTGATCCAGGGCAGGCATAAGCCAGGGCAAAAAGAGCGCGACGAGTATGACAAGGCCCATCTCGGCCGAAAGGAGGTCGCCGGGGTCCTCGATGTGCAGGCACCCGTAGACCGTGCCGCCAATGGCCGCGGCCGCAAGCAGGAATTTCACCAGAAGCCAGGCCGGGCGCGCGGCGCCGCGCGGCCGGAATACCCGGCGCAGCGGAGGCAACGTACCGACTAGCGCCGCGGACGTGCAGACGGCTACCGCAATGACAACGACCTGGCCGGTGATGGCAATGTCTGGCATGGGGATGCCATCGCTGCGCAGGGCGCGCACGCATGGGGCAAGGAGCGGGCGGGCCGGCAGCACGCCGAGCAGCCCGGCGGCCGCGCTGACCACTGCGACTTGTCCCAGAATGAAGGCAATAATCATCCACCCGGGCATGCCCACCATGCGCCAGGAGCGGTAGACCGGCTCGCGCTCGGCGATGATAAGGCGCATCTGCGATAGCGTCACCAATACCACCACGCACAGGGCCATGCCGAGCACCGTGCCACCCAGCGGGCCGGCGGGGTCTCCTTCGGTTCCGGAGGAAGCCACCAGCATGGCCAGCGCCAGGGTGCACGAGGCGGAAGACACCACCAGTGTCAGCGCCACGGCCAGCCACGATAACCAATTGGATTGTAAGTCCTTAAGCCACACCAGCATGGGCCACCTCCTCTAAGGAAATGATCCGGTCGGCTGCTTCGGCGGCGAGGTGCGAGTGAGTCACCATGACCACGCTGGCGCCATCGCGGGCGGCGGCGCGCAGGTGGGAAAGGACGGTGGATGCGGTGGCGTCGTCAAGCGCGCCCGTAGGCTCGTCCGCGAATATATAGGGCGCCTGGGCCAGCAGTGCCCGGGCGACGGCCACGCGTTGCTGCTGCCCGCCGGAAAGCTGCCCGGGCAGGCGGCGCTCTAAGCCAGCAAGGCCAAGCGAATCAAAGACCTCTGCCACCTGGCCGCGTGTAGGGCGCCGGCCAGAAAAGCGCGCGGTCAAGGTGGCATTGCGCATGGCGTTGAGGGATTCCAGCAGGTTATAGTCCTGGAATACAAAGGCCCGCTGCGTGCGCCCCGGCGCATTGACTCGGCCGGAAGTGGGCTTATCTAGCCCGGATAGCAGGTTCAGCAGCGTGGTTTTACCGCTGCCGGAAGGCCCCATGATGGCGACGAATTCGCCTGGGGCGATGGACACAGTGACGCGATTGAGCACGGTGTGGCGGCCGTAGCGCTTGCTGAGGTTGTCTGCTTTTAACATGCCTTTGATTCCACTCGGCCGCGCAGAAGAAAGACATGGGGCGGGCTACCCGGAAAATGGTAGAGCTAGCTCTACTGCCTCACCCTGGCTAAGACGGCTAGGCTCATGGGTTATGCGAACCCTCAAAGCCTGCGCGTGGAGCCTCGTCCTCGGCGCGCTATTTATCCCGGCGTTGGTGGTTTCGGTGCTGATGCTGCCGTGGATTCCGTTGGTGGGACGCGCCGCGGAATTTGTCGGCCGGTTGGGTGCGCAGTGGATGGGCGTGGAGATCCCACCCCGGCGTGCGGGCCGCTGGTTTGATTGGCAGCAGTTTTATCACCTTATTGTGCAGCTACTAATTTCGGCTGCATGCTTTGCCGAGTGGACTGCCTTGGGATTTACGGCGGGCGTGCTGGTAATTGCGCCATTCGTGCCAAAGACCGAATTCTACTTTGGCGAGTGGTCTACCTCCAACCGGCCACTCATTTTCTTTACCTGCTGGCTGACCGCTTCGTTGCTGCTGGCTTTATTGGTGGGGCTCAACCGCCTGCTGGTCTTGGCGTCGACTTCGCTAACTCGGCTGGCATTGAGCCCCTCGGCCGAGGAATTGGCGGCCTCGCGTGCCACGCTTATCGATGCCTTTTCCGGCGAGCGCCGCCGCATCGAGCGCGAGCTGCACGATGGCCCGCAGCAGTATCTCACCGCGCTCAAGCTCAATTTGGCTGCGGCGAAATTGCAGGCCCCTCCTGAGGCGCAACCGGCCTTGGCCGATGCGGAGCATAATGCTTCTTTGGCCTTGGCCTCCCTGCGCGCGACGGTGCGTGGCATTGCCCCGCAGGTGCTTTTCGACGCCGGATTAATCCCCGCCCTGGACGAGCTCCTCGCCCACTCCGGACTGGAGACCGAACTACACGTCGAAGGCATCGAGCGCTCGGTGGATGAGACCACTGCCCTGCTGGCTTACCACGCGGTAGCCGAGGCGCTTACCAATGCGTCCAAGCATGGCGCGGCCACCCAGGCGACGGTAATAGTTGCTTTTGGGGACACGCTGCGCCTGGGCATCGTTGATAATGGCACCGGACCTAACCCCAGCCCCGGCTCCGGCCCCGAAGCTGACCTCGGTCCCACGGCCAAGGAGCCGGCTGAGACCGGCACCGGTATCGCCGGGCTGCGCGAGCGCGCCGCCGCACTGGGCGGCACGGTGAGCTTTGCCGCCGCACATGACGCGGCTGCGGGTGAACGCGGTGGCCGGCTGCAGGTCGAATTGCCGCTGAAGGAGGCGGAATGAAACTACTACTGGCGGAAGATTCCGCGCTGCTGCGCGCGGGGCTCGAGCAGCTACTTAGCGCTCTGGGGCATAGCGTTACGGCGGCCACGGATGCCGAAGAACTGCGCGCTATTGCCGGACAGGAAGATTTTGACCTGATTATCACCGATGTGCGCATGCCACCGACCATGACCGACGACGGCCTGCGCGCCGTGCATGACCTGCGAGCGGCCAATCCCACCCAGCCGGTGGTGGTGCTCAGCCAATACGTAGCGGCAAGCTACCTTGACCGACTCTTGGAGCACGGCGGATTCGGATACCTGCTTAAAGAGCGCGTTTCTGCTGTGGAAGAATTCATGCGCACGCTAGACGAGGTCGCGCGCGGGGGCACCGTGGTGGACCCCGAGGTGGTCACTGCACTGCTGTCAGCGCGGCGTACTGGTTTAGCCCAGCTCACCGCCCGCGAGCGGGAGGTACTGGGGCTTATGGCCCAAGGATTGAGCAATAAAGAAATTGAAGACACGCTTGTTCTTACCGCCGGAGCGGTAAGCAAGCATGTCTCCAATGTGTTTATGAAGCTCGGCTTTCGGCCCGAGGACTCCAACCGGCGGGTCAAGGCCGTATTGACGTGGCTGCGCCATACCGAGCGCTAGCCAGTGGGCCGACGCTAATTACTTCTGCGAGCTGAGCCCACCGAAAATATCGCTGGAGCTCAGGGAGCTGCTACCTTCCGGATCCGTGGGCGCCTCTGGGGTATCCGGCTCGGTGGAATCGGCGGGGTCGGTGGCGTCGTCGGCAGGCGCAGCGCCGCGGTCCTTCTTCTTGAGCGAAACCTTATCCACCAGCGTGTTATCGGCTTCGTTGAAGGTGGTGAAGGTGAGCGTGTCATCGGAGACATCCACGCGCATGTAGTCCTCGGTGTAGTCCTGGCGCCACATGGCGGTGGACGCGTGAGCAAGCTTCGGATCGATGGTCTCCATGCGCGCGCCCTTGTGCTTCTTATTATTGACATCGGTGAAGTCGTAATACTTGCCGCCACCTGCGGTGGTGGTGGTCAGGTACAGCGCCTCGCCGTCCTTGGGCTCGAGAACATCGCCGCGCTGCGGCTTTTCTTCCGGCAGGACCGGCTTATTGTTCTTCATCAGGTGGCTGCGGGTGTAGATGTGGTCGTGGCCGGAGAGCACGGCATCGACGTTGAGCTCAGAGAGCACCGGGGTGAGCTTCTCGCGCAGGTTGGTGACGTCCTTATCAAAATAATGGGTGCCCTGGGAGTATGGGCCATGGTGCATGCCGACGACGATCCAGTCATTATCCGCGCCACGGGATTCGATGGCCTCGCGCAAGAACTGCTCGTGGCGGGCGATATCGGCGTCGGAAGAAGCATTGGAGTCCAAACCGATGAAGAGCACGTTATTGCGCTCGAAGTAGTGGTCGCGGATATCGTCCGCCTGGTGCGGGTTGGAGAAGTGCTCATCATGGTGCTTCATGGTGAGGTTATAGGTCTCGTGGTTGCCCGGGACCGTATTGGTAGGGATGTGGCGAATCTCCGGGGCGGAGAAGTACGCATCGTACTGCGGCACCTGCGCGCCCCAGCCCTCAACCTGGTCACCCAGGGACCAGATCATGCTGGCATTCGGCACATGGGAAGCCGCGTGGCCGATGGTCTTGCGCCACTGTTCGGCTTGGTCATCCACCTTGAGGTTCACGCCGATCTGTGGATCAGCGACGGTAAGGAAGGACCAGTCATCGCCATTGGAACCGGTGTTGAAGGTCTCTGGCTCGGACCAGCCACCTTCCTCGGAGCCAACGCGGTAAGAGTACTCCGTATCCGGCTGCAGGTCGGTAGCGGTGGCGAACTGGGACTTGTACAGCAAGGCGCCAAAGTCGCGCTCGTCGGCGCGGAAGGTCGTGGTGCCTTCTGGGCCGGTAACCTCGAGGACCTCGTCTGCCTTGGACTTCGTGCGCCAAGTGACCATGACCTGGGATTCATCCTCGCCCGGCTGCAAGATGGTGCGGTAGATGGGCGTATCAGCAGCCAGCGCCGGAGCGGCGGGCACGAGGACGGTAGCGCCACCCACGGCGAGGGCGGTGGCGAAGGAGGCGACGAAGCGCGATGAACGGAGCATACAGTTTTCACCTTTGGAGTCTTAGAAGAAGCGGTACGGCTCCCTAGAACACCATAAGAATGTGAACACCGTATTACGGGCGCGCGAAAAGCGCTTGAACCCTACCTGTGAGGGGCTGGGGTTTAGAGACTCTTATCGGAGTTGATAACGGCCGCGCGCCACAGGGTGTATTCCTCCGGGTTATCTTCGCGGTAGTTCTTCACTGCGCGAATACCCTGCTCCACAGACTCGATAACGGCATCGATGGTGGTGTCTTCGCCCTCGGCGTCAACGAAAATGACGGGACCGCAGATGGAGCGGATGGGGTCCTGCAGGAAGGCGGCATTGCCGGTAGCAGCCGCGTTGCGCGCCAGGGAGGCTACCGGGTTCGGCTCGGCGCCTTCGGCCTTGGCTTCGGGATTGTAGAGCGCGGCGTAGGTGGTGCCGTCTTCCTGGAAAACAACGGAGACGCGGTCCTCGGTGGTGCCGCCAAGGAACTGGTTGGCGTGCTCCAGCTCGAACTCGAGCTTGCGGCGGGTGAGATCAGGGTTGACAAGGAAACCGACGGTCATGAGAGAAAGCTCCTTCAGAAAGCCAAGAGGGCATGAACGTTGTTTAGAGTACCGGCCCCCTGCCCCGCCTGCAGCGCGAGCGAGAAGAACTTTAGGTTAACTGCGGCTCTTCCACATCCAGCTGGGTATCGGTGCCTACGCCGAGGCCAGAGGGCTGGGCGCCTTCGTGGATGAGTTGCGCGCCGATGGCCGCGATCATCACGCCGTTATCGGTGCACAGCGAAAAGCGCGGCACGCGCAGTTCCACCCCGGCGGCGGCGCAGCGCTCGGCGGCCAGCTCGCGCAGGCGGGAATTAGCGGCCACGCCGCCTCCCAGTAGTAACACCCGGGCGCCGGTGTCCTCGCAGGCACGCACGGCCTTGGCAGTCAGGACATCTGCCACGGCTTCTTGAAAGCTGGCGCAGACATTTTCCACGCTGATGGTCTCCCCTGCCTTTTCAGCGCGCTCCACATAGCGGGCCACGGAAGTCTTGAGTCCGGAGAAGGAGAAGTCGTGGCGGTGCGGGCCGCGCAGGTCCTCGGCGCGGGACATGCCGCGCGGGAAATCGATGGTGGCTTCGCCGCGGGCAGCGAGCTTATCAATCACCGGACCGCCCGGGTAACCCAAACCGAGGAGGCGGGAGACTTTGTCGTAAGCTTCACCGGCGGCGTCGTCAAGCGTAGAGCCCAACTCGCGCATGGGCTTGCCGACGGCCTCTACCTCCAACAGCTGCGTATGCCCGCCCGAGACCAAGAGGGCCACCGAGTGCGGCAGCTCTTCGCCTTCCAAGTTGGCCACGGCAACATGGCCACCCAGGTGGTTAACGCCGTAGAAAGGCACGCCCCAAGCCGCGGCATAGGCCTTAGCGGCCGAGGCTCCCACCAGCAAGGCACCGGCCAGGCCCGGCCCCACGGTAGCGGCGATGGCATCCGGCTTTTCGATGTCCGCCTCATTCAACGCCGCCTGCATGACCTGCGGCATGGCCTCAAGGTGGGCACGGGAGGCGATTTCCGGGACGACGCCACCGAAGCGCGCATGCTGCTCCATAGAGGAGGCAACGGCGTTTGCGATGATGTCCATGTGGCCGTCCTCGCGCAGCTCGACGATACCCACGCCGGTTTCATCGCAGGAGGACTCGATGCCCATGATCTTCATGACTGCTCCTTAATCTTCTTGGCTATCTTCTAGGCGCTCGGACTGGCGCGGGCGCACCATCACGTGCGCATCCGCCCCGGAGGGTTGGTAATAGTTCTTGCGAATCCCCTGCTTGGCAAAGCCGTAGCGCTCATACAGGCCAATGGCGGGATCGTTGCCCACACGAACCTCAAGGAAGACCGGGGCATCCTTGAGATCCGCGATATGGCAGATATTGTCCATCATCATCCGCGCGATGCCGCGGCGCTGCGCGGCGGGATCGACGCCGATGGTGTGGATTTCAAACTCCGGGTCCGCGGCCGGCCCCATCATGCCGATGCCCGCATAGCCTAGGAGTTCCAAGGGTTCCGGTTCCTCGATCGCACCTTCCACGCCGAAATAGAAGTTGAAGGGCTGGGCCATTTCTTCCCGGAAAATCCGGCTGGACCACGGAGTTTCGCCTGGGAAAAGGACCTCTTCCAGCGCGGCGCACCGAGGTGCATCGGCCGGGGTTAGCTCGCGGAGCTTCACAGTTCGACCTTGGGGATGGCTGCAGAAAGCTGCTGCTGCTTTGGCGGGACCGCATCTGGGCGGCGTAGGTACAGCGGCACGACGGGAGCCGGTTCTGCCTCTAGGTCGGCCGCGGCAACGAGGGCCACTGCGGTTGGATGGGCCGCGCGGTGCGGCAGGGCGGCGAGCTTCTCGGGGAGCTGCTCAGCAAGGCGGTCAGGAATAATGACCTGCGCGGTGGAGGCAAGTTCCACCTTGAGTTCGGCCGGTTTCGTCACCGCGGGGCCAGAAATGCGCTGCACACCGGAGTCGGTGGCGCGGTAAGTGGCCCAGTAGATCTCTTTGCGGCGGGCGTCGGTGGCCACCAAGGCGGTCGCCTCGTCGGCCGCGGCGGCAGGATCTAGGTGTAGCTCGGCGGCGGCCGCGATGGCATCGTGCGTGCAGATGCCGTGGAGGGGGATAGAAAGGGCGTCGGCAAGCGCGGAGGCAGTCGCCATACCCACGCGCAACCCGGTAAATGGACCCGGGCCCACGCCGGTGACCACCGCTTCGAGGTCGGAATACTCCATGCCTGCCTCTGCGAGGACCTCAGTGATGGTAGGAATGAGCAGCTCATTATGCGCGCGGGTATCCTCCAACACGCGCTCGGTGCTCTGCCCAGTTGCGGTATCCACTACCCCGGTAACCAGGGCGGTGGTAGCCGTATCGATCGCGAGGACGCGCATTAGGCGACCATCTTCCAGGTGCCATCCTCGCGCTGGAAGCCCAGCGGCTGGGTGCCCTGGATCATGGGCACGCCGCCATCAAGGCTCTGGCCCTGCTGCTCCATGGCCTTGACCTGCATGTCAATCATCTCGCACACCTCGACCTTTTCCGGATCCAGCTCTTCGATGAAGGGCTTAGCGCTCTGGGAAATAGCTACTGCGTAGCTCTTGCCTTCAGGCACCGCACCATCTTCAAAGGTGATGTTCTCGGTGTCGATCTGTGCTTCCTTGACCTTGTCCTCGCGCATGCCCGGGCAGATGAAACCGATGGCGGGGTATTCCTCACCATAAACATCGGTGGGCATGAGGGTCATAAACTCCAAGTTATTTGGTGCCTTGTCCAGCGTGGAGGCGAGGTTTCCCTCCAAGTGGTCATCCTCGCGCAGCGTGGAGGAGGCAAGAAGAACCATCATGACAACGATAAAGATGGCGATGATGGCGGCGGTGAGGTTGCGAGCGAATTTAGTCATGGGGTGAGTATGGCTCCTTGAAAAGATGTTTAAGTTTCAGGCGGGCGGCGGTAATTCTGGCAATCGATGCTACCTGGTTAACCGCAACACAAAACCCACAGGGTAGTGCCTGCCAGTGTAGGCGGGCGACCCTGTGGGTGAGTAATTAACGCGAGATATTGCCGCTATAGCAACAGCAAGAGCAACACCTGCGAGGCAATGATCTTGCCGATAATTGTGGTGGGATAAACCGTGGCCCATCCACGAGCTGCCAGCTCGGTGCCGGTTTGATCACGAATATAGGCAAAGACTGCCGGGTTGGTGGTCATGCCAGCCGCACAGCCCATGGCCTCGTCCCACTTCAGCTTCAGCACCAGCATGCCGATGACGCCGATCAGGATGGCGGAGGTCAAGGTGATAATAAGGCCCACGCCCATGATGGTCAGGGAGGACGGATCCGTTAGGGCATCGCGGAAGGAGGCGCCGGCCGAGGTGCCCACGCCAGCGAGGAAGAGGGTCAGTCCCATATTAGAAATGGTTTCGCGCGTGTGAAATGGCATCTGCCAGTTAAGCGGACCTGTCCGGTTGAGGTAGCCCAGCAGCAGACCGACAACCACGGGGCCGCCGCCAAAGCCCAGCTGCAAGGTCGAACCGCCCGGCATCGGAATCGGAATGAGGCCGAGCAGCATACCCAAGGTCAGACCAATGGCCATGGACAGCAGGTCCGCGTTGCCCAAAGCGGCCTCAGAGTCACCGAGGTACTTGCGCACGTACGGCAGGCGGCTCGGGCTGGTTACTACGCGAACACGGTCCGAGTAGTTAAGCACCGTATCCGGGTGCGGAACAATGTCATTATCACCCTTGCGGACACGAGCGATGATAAAGCCGTGATCAAGAGCCTTGATCTCGCGGACGGACTTACCGGCAGTATCCGGGTTGGACACGGTAATACGGGCGTACTTCAAACCGGCTTCCTCGGTCAGCTCCACGGGGTATTCTTCACCCAAAATCTCAATAGCCTTATCGACGGCCTCTTCAGAGCCGTTAAGCAGATAAGCCTCGCCCTCGCACAACGGCATTTCCGGAACAGCCAGGCGGTGGCGCTCCTCGTCCGAGACGATACGGGTAGCAACGACAGTCTGGCCGGTAACGCGGTAGATATGGCCAGCGGTGTCATTAAAGTTCTTGGTCAGACGCACGCCCTTGGCCACGAGTTCGGCGGGAATCATGCCCTCTGCGCGGGCATCTTCCTCATGATTGACCTTGACCACCTTGGCGCCGATGGCGGCGACAAGAATCGCGCCTATCACCGCGCCCGGGTAAGCCAAGGAGTAACCGACGACTGGGGTGGAATCGCCCACCATTTCCACCACGGCGGCCATACCCGGCGTGGAGGAAAGCGAACCGGCAAACATACCGGTAGCTTCTGGCGCGCTCAGGTCAAAGGCGCGGATAAGGCCATAGCCGACCGCGACCAAAATAACCAGCATGCCCAGCATAAAGACGGTGAGCTTCCAACCGCGGGTTTTGAACTCGCGGACAAAGGAAGGCCCGAAGCTAAGGCCAATGGCATAAACGAAGATCGCCAGGCCAAATTGATAGACCAGCGGCGGAATTTGGATATCCGGATTGGCAGTAGATAGACCCAGCGCCACAAACATTGCAGCCGCGGCACCGAGGGAGATGCCGAAGATCTTAATCTTGCCGATCGCTAGACCCACCGCCATGATGACGAAGAGAGATAGCAAAGGACTTGAGGCGAGAAAATTCAACACCGTAATAGATTTACGTAGTGGTTATACCCGGATCAAGTTAACCACCCAGTGATAATGATCACTTTATCCCCCTGGGGCTAAGATTTGTGCTATGCCGCACCTTGCCAGGACCATGTGAAGCGGCGAACATCCTCATCTGAGCCGGCATAGTCCGCCGGCTCGCGGTCAATGCTGATAAATAGGTAGCGCTCCGCAATCTGCTCTACTAGTCCCCCGCCCCATTCGGCAATAACCACGGCGTCTTCTAGCTCCGTGTCCAGGTCGAGGGCGTCAAGCTCCCCTAACGGATCCCCAGAATTAGCACCGCCTTCATCGAGCAGGCGGTAGGCATCCACATGCACAAGGTCTGGCCCACCCACAGTAGAACGGTGCACGCGGGCGATAACGAAGGTCGGCGAGGTAACGCGACCTTTAACCCGCATGCCCTTGGCGACGCCCTGCGTGAGCGTCGTCTTTCCAGCCCCCAACGGACCATCCAAGATCACTACATCGCCGGCTTCAAGCGCTGCACCCAATTCTTCCCCGAATGCGTAGGTTTCTTCCACCGTGGATAGATCGCGGCTACCAGATTCCGGAAAGCTACTGCGCATCGTCTTCTCCTATATATTCGCGTTCGGTGCGGCCATCGGGCAGGCACACTACCTCATAGTTAATGGTTCCTGCCGCCGCGGCGAGATCCGTGGCCGATACTCCCCCGTTGCCAAAGATCACGGCTTCTTGCCCTGTGTCCACGCCATGGGGGTTTTCACCCAAGTCCACCACAATCTGATCCATGCAGATACGGCCTACTTGGGGGTAGAGGTGCCCACCAATGCCTACGTGCAGGTCGCCCTGGTAGCCACGCGGCAGGCCATCGGCATAACCACAATCCACTGTGGCCAAAAATCCCGGCTTATCCGCCTTCCAGGTCAATCCATAGCACGTGCCCTCCCCTGGTTGAATGGGCTTGACGTTGAAAATCTGCCCGGACCAGGTCATGGCTGGGCGCAGGCCGTGCTCGCGCCCTTCGATGGGCTCCAAGCCATAGCAGGCGGCGCCTACGCGCACCTGCTCAAAATAGGAGGAAGGTCGCGTCAGCACGGCAGGCGAATTGGCCAGGTGATTGACTGGGCACTCCAGGCCAATCTCGCGCGCGAGCCGCAGGGCCGCGCGAAACGCCTCCTCTTGGGCATCATTGTGCGGATTATCAGGCTCATCGGCACACGCAAAGTGAGACATGAGGCCGAGCACTTTGATGTGTGGGGCATCGCGCAGCACCTTAAAGGTCTCTGCCCAATCCTCTTCATCCACACCGGAGCGGTGCATGCCGGTTTCCACCTTGACGTATACCTCAGCAGGAAAATCGGCCTTGACCAGCTTATGCGCCTGCTCAAGGGAGTTGACCGCCACCTCGATTCCATTGGCCAAGGCTTCTTCGAGGATTTCATCTGTTTGCCAAATCCACGCCACGATGGGCGCATCCACGCCCGCGCGGCGCAGGTCCACGGCCTCCCGCAGGGTGGCCACGCCAAAGCAATCCGCGCCGGCGCGCGCCATCACCGGCACAACCTTGGCCGCGCCATGCCCATAGGCATCGGCCTTGACCACGCACATCAGCTTGACCCCAGGCCCCACCTTTTCCTTGATGAGGCGGACGTTGTGCGCAATAGCGGAGAGATCAATCGTGGTTTTCAGCATGCCCACCATTGTGCCACTGCTCACCCTTGTGCTGAATTCGGGCAGGGTATGGCCCGTGCACCAGAATCGTGCCCGAGAAGATCTGTGCGCAACAGAAAAGCCTCCTTTCTTGCCGCGCAAGCTACGCGGCGGGAAAGGAGGCTTAGCTAGTGCCGTTCGGCGTGGATTACTCCACGGTCACGGACTTAGCTAGGTTACGCGGCTGATCCACGTCGTAGCCCTTGGACTTAGCTACATGGGCAGCAAAAATTTGCAGCGGCACGGTGGCCAGCAGCGGCTGCATGAGGGTCGGCGCCTTCGGGATGCGGATGACGTGGTTAGCGTAATCCTCCACGGCGGTATCGCCCTCTTCCGCAATCACGATGGTAATGGCACCACGGGCGCGGATCTCCTGGATATTGGAGACGACCTTGGAGTGCAGGGAGTCGCGGCCGCGCGGGGACGGCACGATGACAAAGACCGGCTGGCCTTCTTCAATCAGCGCAATCGGGCCGTGCTTGAGCTCGCCGGCGGCAAAGCCCTCGGCGTGCAGGTAGGCGATCTCCTTGAGCTTCAGCGCGCCCTCAAGAGCTACAGGGAAGCCGACATGGCGGCCCAAGAAGAGCACGGATTCCGCATCCTTCATGGAGTTGGCCAGGTTGGCCACCTGGTCCTCTTCGTCGATGACGTTTTGGACCTTGTCCGGCATGTGACGCAGCTCAGCAAGAACGCTCTGGATTTCATCGGCGAACATGTTGCCGCGCAGCTGGGCCAGGTAGAGGCCGAGCAGGTAGGTAGCGGTAATCTGCGCCAGGAAGGCCTTGGTGGAGGCTACGGCGATTTCCGGACCGGCGTGGGTGTAGAGTGCGGCATCGGATTCGCGCGGGATGGACGAGCCCTGGGTATTGCAGATGGCAATGACCTTGGCGCCCTGCTGGCGAGCGTGGCGCACGGCCATCAAGGTATCCATGGTCTCGCCGGACTGGGACAGTGCAACAACGAGGGTCTTCTCGTTCACAATCGGATCGCGGTAGCGGAACTCGTGGGCGAGCTCAACCTCGGTAGGAATGCGGCACCAGTGCTCGATAGCGTAGCGTGCCACGTGGCCGGCATAAGCGGCGGTACCGCAGGCAATGACGATGATCTTGTCGATGGACTTCAAAACGGTCTCATCGATTCGCAGATCATCGAGAGCCAGCTGGCCTTGTTCATCGAAGCGGCCGAGGAGGGTATCGCGCACAGCGGCGGGCTGATCGTGGATTTCCTTTTCCATGAAGGAATCAAAGCCGCCCTTTTCCGCGGCGGCGGCATCCCACTTGATTTCAAATGGCTTGCCCTGTGCAGGGTTGCCCTCATAATCGGTGATTTCTACCTCGTCGGCGGTGATGGTCACGACCTGGTCGTTATCCATCTCCACGGCGGACTTGGTGTAGTCAATGAAGCCGGATACATCGGAGCCGAGGAAGTTTTCGCCCTCGCCTAGGCCGATAACCAACGGCGAGTCACGGCGAGCGGCAACGATGCGATCGGCCTGCTCGGCGTGGATGGCCAGCAGGGTGAATGCGCCCTCCAGGCGAGAACAGGTCAGCTGCATGGCCTTGGTCAGGTCACCAGCGGTCTCGTTGTGGAAGACATCGCCCAGCAACGTAGCGGCAACCTCAGTGTCGGTCTCGGAAACGAAATTGTAGCCCTTATTCAAAAGCTCGGACTTAAGCTCGGCAAAGTTCTCAATGATGCCGTTGTGCACCACGGCCAGCTTGCCACCATCGACCACGTGCGGGTGCGCATTCAGATCGGTAGGGCCACCATGGGTAGCCCAGCGGGTATGGCCAATGCCCAGCACGGAGTCTGGCAACGGGCGGGCCTCAATCTCAGCATCCAGCGCAGCGACCTTACCGGCCTTCTTGCGCCAGCTGATGTCCCCGTCGGCGTACATTGCTACGCCAGCGGAGTCATAGCCGCGGTATTCCAAACGGCGCAGCCCTTCCAGAACTACGTCGAGGGCGAAGTAATCACGGTCACCACCAGCGTGACCAATATATCCAACAATTCCACACATGGTTGCTGATTTTACAGCACGAGGGGCAAACCTCTAGGCGGGCGGGGCGTCGGCAAGTAAGGCCTAACACCCCACCCGCTAGTGCGCTGGGAAAACTAGCGCGTCGCCTGCTCCAAAAGCTCCAGAATGTGGTGATAATCCTCGCCGGTAGCACGGGTCAGGCCGAGCTCGCAGGTGCGGTTGGTCGAGGCGTGATACTGCGCCCCGATTTCCTTGACTTGCGCTGCCTCGGCGCGGGTAGCGGCTTCTGTAAGTTCTGGGTGGAGCATGCCGCGGTCGCCAGCATAACCACAGCAATTCCAGTCAGTAGGAATGTGGACCTCGGCCGCGGCGGCGCGGGCTACCTTTTCTACGTCCTCCATCATGCCCAGCTGGAAGGCAGAGCAGGTGGGGTGCACGGTCACGGAGGCCGCGGGGTTCTTAACCTCAAGCTGTGGCAGGAGGGTATCGGCCGTAAAGCTAATGGCGTCGATGACGGTAATGCCTACCGACTCCAGCATGTCCTTAAATCCGGCGGTGCAGCTGCTAGCGTCCACGATGACCGGCAGGCGCGCACCATCGGTGGCCTCCATAACGACATCGCGCACGCGCTGTTCCATTGCATCGTGGCCGGCCTGCATGCCCTTAGAAGCCCATGGGGTGCCACAGCAGAGCATGTCGATGCCCGCCGGAACCTCCAGCGCTACCCCGGCGCGCTCCAAGAGAGCCACGAAGGAATCGGTAGTACCCTTGCCGCCGCCCTGCGGGCCAAACATGGTGTTCACGCAGGCTGGCAGGTAGATGCCGGTGGTCTGCGCGTAGCGGTCGCCCACGCGCCCGGCCAAGCGCCCGCGGGACTTGCCGCCCTTGCCCAGCTCCGGCTGGTACTGCGGCAGGTTATCGGTGCCGATGAGGCTGCGGCCCACGTCGGTAACCCTCTTGACCAGCTCGGTGGGAAGCAAGTGCGCGCCGGTCAGCGCCAGCCCGGCGCCTTGGCTAACCACCTGCCAATTCTTGGCAGCCGCGCCCCATAGCTTCTGCTGCGCTGGTTGCGCCTCCTCGCGGCGCAGGCGCTTGATGAACTTGCCGGTATCGATGCCTACTGGGCAGGCGGTGCGGCACATGGAATCCACCGCGCAGGTCTCGATGCCCATGTACTCATAGGCCTCATCCAGCTCGGCTACGAGCTGGCTATCGCCTGCATCTTCCGCGCGCTTGCGGGCGCGGCGCACCACAATGCGTTGGCGTGGAGTAAGTGTGAGGTCGCGCGACGGGCAAACCGGCTCGCAGTAGCCGCACTCCACGCAGCGGTCCACTTCCTCTTCCACCGTGGGGTTGAGCTTGATGTTTTTGATGTGCGCATCCGGATCATCATCCAAGATGACGCCCGGGTTCATCGTGTTGGTGGGATCGCAGGCCCGCTTGAGTTCCTGCATGACCGCATAGAGCTCGTCGCCGTACTGGCGGCGCACATACGGCGCCATGGCGCGGCCGGTGCCGTGTTCCGCCTTGAGGTTGCCCTCGGCCGCGAGGACCAAGTCCACCATGCCCTCGTTGAAGTCATTATACCGACCGATGGCGTCATCGCCTTCAAAGCGGTCCGTAAGCAAGAAGTGGATATTGCCGTCCTTGGCGTGGCCGAAAATGACAGCATCGTCATAGCCATAGCGGGTAAAGAGTTCCTGCAGCGAGGAACAGGTATCCGCCAGATCGCCGACGGGTACTACGATGTCTTCCAAAAGGGCCGTCGTACCGGACGGGCGTGCCTCTGCTACTTGGGCGTAGAGACCCTTGCGGAAGTTCCACGCGGCATTGCGAGCGGCGGTGTCTGCAGAGAAAGCGGCCGGGGACTGCAATGGCAGCTCGCGCAAGAGCTGCGAGCCCTTGCCCTCCTTCTCCCGCAATTCTTCTTCCGCGTCGGCATGGTACTCAATGAGCAGTGCGGCCTGCTTGTCCACATCGAAACCGGTGATGGCCTGCGGGACCTTGTCAAAACCTTGGCCCACGCGAATAGAGGCAGAGTCCATCAGCTCCAGGGTGGCCGCCCCGGTATCTAGCAGGGCCGGCAGGGACTTGGTGGCGGCGGTCAGGTCGTCAAATACCGCCACCGTGGTGGTGGTCAGCTTAGAAATCGGCACGGTGCGGAAAACCGCTTCCGCAATAAAGGCCAGGGTGCCCTCCGAGCCGATAAGCAGGTGCTCAAAAAGTTTGACCGGGCTATCAAAGTCCAAGAAGGAATTGAGGCCATAGCCCATCGTGTTTTTCAGCTGGAAGTGGCGGCGGATAATATCCACGGACTCTTGATTATCGCGCACGCGGCGCTGCAGGCGGATAAGCGTGTCCACCAGCTCCGGCTCCTGCGCTTGGAACTGCCGGTCGGCGTCCGGATCGGCGGTGTTAATCACGGTGCCGGTGGGCAGCACGAAGGTCAGCGATTCCAGGGTGTTATACGTATTGAGCTCAGTGCCGCAGGCCATGCCGGAAGAGTTATTGGCCACCACGCCGCCAATGGTGCAGGCAGACTCACTCGCCGGATCCGGGCCGAGCTTGCGGTTGCGCAGGCCCAACCGAGCATTAACCTGGCGCACCGTCGCACCAGGCTGGACGCGCACGCGCTTGCCCTCATCCAATACCTCGATGCCGCGGAAGTGCTTGCGCACGTCCACCAGGTAACCATCGCCAGAGGCCTGGCCGGCAAGGGACGTGCCGCCAGAGCGCAGGGTTACCGGAACATTCTGCTGTCGGCCCGCACGGAAGATGGCGGCCACGTGCTCGGCGGAGCGAGCCTCGATGACTGCCTTGGGGGTGTACAGGTAATGCGAGGCATCGGAGGCATGCGCCACGCGGTCAATAACCTCGGTTTTTACCTCCATCCCGTAGCGGTTAGAAAGTTCTTCCACATCAACGACACCGGTAGTCATGTACCGCAGCCCGCCTTCCCAGAAAAATAGAGTATGTAGTTGCCCACACATTGCACTCCCCTGCGCACAGGCGCGCAAGTTAGGAGGGGCTTAGGAAAGCTTTTCCACCACACCCGTAGCTCGGCTGGATACTGCGCAGACATTTCTCAGATAAACCCGCACCCTTTCCCGCCTAGTGGGTGATCTTCATCTATCCTGGAATGCGTGTCTGCGAATTTGAATAAACATCTAGCAACGTTGTCGAAGCGTGGTCGCAACCGAGTTTTGGTTGGCGACCTTGACTATGCCGGAATCACCGGCAAGGTTTATACCCCCGCGGAGGGCCAAAGCCTGCCCGCCGTGGCCTTTGGCCATGACTGGATGCACAAGATTAAGGATTACCACGCCACCCTGCGCCACCTAGCTAGCTGGGGCATCGTCGTGGTAGCCCCCGATTCCGAGACCGGCCCCTTCCCCAACCACCGCAACTTGGCCGCGGATATGGAATCCGCGCTGCAGATTGCCGCTGGGGTAAAACTTGGCGCCGGAAATATTACGGTCTCCCCGGGCAAGCTCGGCATGATTGGCCACGGCATGGGCGGTGGTACGGCCGTGCTTGGCGCCTTGGATAACCAGAAGGTCGCCGCCGTCGCCGCCATTTACCCTTCCATCACCGCGCCGTCTGCGGTGCAGGCGGCCCGCCGCATTAATACCCCGGGCTTGGTCATTGGCGCCGGCCAGGAAGACATTTTCAATGCCGGCAACCCCGCCAAGCTAGCCTATAACTGGAATGGCCCAGTCTGCTTCCGCGCCATCGACAAGGGCAGTCACGCTGGCTTTACCGAGGATCGCCTGCGCAAGCTGGCCATCGGCACCGCCGCATTCCAATCCGGCCCCACCGAAATCGCCCGCGGTTTGGTCACCGGATTCTTGCTAGCCACCCTCAATGGCGATTCCACCTATGACGCCTTTGCGGATCCAGAGGCCAGCGCGAAGAAGGTCCAAAGCCTCGTAGGCGAGGACTTGGCCGAGCGCGCAGGTGTCACCCGCGACGCCTAAGTATTAGCCCCGCCGCAGCACAGATTGCACCTGCCCCGACGCGTTCCGTGAGCGCGCCGGGGCAGCGCCATATCGGGGCCTTGGCACCGCCGCCGCTTGCCGACGCCCCACCTGTCCTTTCTCCCTTCGCGCCTCCTGCATGGCTTTATCCGCGGACTTTTCTAACTCGTCCTGCGCTTTCGCCAGCGTTTTTTCAAATTCCAGCAGGCGTTTAGCCGTCCTTTCCCGAAAGCCCTGCGCAAATTCTGCGAAGTCATTATTCATTACCACTGACCTGCCTTTCGTGCCTTAATGGTTGGTTCTTCTGGAGCGGGCGCCGCCTCCTGCTGCGGTGCCGGCTGTGGTGCCGGTGCGGGTGCTGGGGCTTCTTCTGGAGCCGGCTGCGGTGCTGGCGCCGGTGCTGGTTCAGGAGCTGGGGCTGGTGGCGGTGCCGGCGCCTCCGCTGGACCGGACGCCGGGAGGTGTGCCACCTTCTCTGGTGGCGGCGTTGGCTCCTCTACCTGAGACAGCTCAGGAGGCGGAGTCATGACGCCATCATCACCAGTTGGCTCCGGTTTGGGCTCTGGCTCTGGTTTAGGTTCCGGGCAGGGATCAAGTTCTGGCTCCAGCTCCGCCTCAGGAACGGGATCCGGTTCAGGTTCCTGCACTGGGCAATCCGCCTCGGACATGATCTCCAGGCACTGCGCGGCGCCTTCCACAATGAGTCCCACGCCTACCAAAGCGATTCCGGCTCCCACCATGCCGAGGCTGCCACTGCAGGAGGATTCAATTCCACAGCCTTCTGAGCTGGTTTGGGTCGTTTCCACACATTCTTCGGTACTTTCCGCGGTACTTTCCGGGCAGAGCGTTTCCTCGCCTGCGCCCGATTCAGAAGCGGGTTCCGTATCCAAGTCTGGTTTAGCTTTCGGCTCTGGCTGAGGTTCAGGTTCCGGGCACGGTTCTTCTACTTGCTGTGGCTGTTCTGGCGGCTCCTGCGGCGGAATGATCTCCGCCTGTGCCGGCCTAGTGATCTCTACTTCGCGCTGGAACTGCGATGGACGCTCGGTAAATGATTGCTCGGTGCACTCTTGGCAATGGCAGCCGAGACCGTGTTCTGCAGTGGTCTCCGTGTGCACTTCCGGCTTGGCTGAAGGCTCGGGATTAGGTGTGCTAGTCCGCTCCGGCTCCGGTTCGGTGCATTCCCTTGGTGGAACTGGTGGTGGCGATGGAGGCGTGGGCTGTGGCGGCGCGGAAGTGGTGTGGCTCGATTCTTGTTTTGAGTAAGGCTCCGGCATGGGCGTGGGCTCTGGTGGGCACTCCACTTGGGCCGGCTCGGTGGGCTGCGAGGGCGGGGGTGGGCATTCTTCCTTCGGCATCGGCTTGGTGGAAGTAGGAGTGTCCGGGCATTGCTCTACCGGTGCAGGGCAGGCACCATCTGCAGGTTTAGCCGGCGTCGGGCATTGTTCCGGAATCGGACGCTCACAGACGCATTCGCAGCGCGATTCAAATTCGTTATAGCAGGACTCAATCGCATCATCGCGGTCGCGGCAGGTGCTAGCGATATTGTGATTCGTCTCTTCGATAACGCGCCCGCCGATGGTGGAAAGAATCGGGATGATAAACCGGGCCAGCGGGTGCTTGGTGGCCACCATGGACAAGATATTCAACAATGGGATGACCGCAGAGATGAGCTCGGTAAGGGCGGTGTCGGAGACATCGACGACGTCGGCAATAGCGCCCGAGCACTGCTCCGCCGAGCTGGTGAGATGTGCGGCATCTTGGCGGTCAATGTCGAAGTCTTCCTGTACGCCGCACAGGTGCTCCCGCATGGCGCCCTGAGCAACCTCGGAATCATCTTGCTGCAAATAGCCCGCTAGTCCAGCACCGCCTCCCTTCGGGCGATTGCCGCCCACCGCCGCGACGGTGTTTTTCACCAGGTTTTCGGGCGCGATGCCATCGACCGCACCGACTAACTCCCCCAGGAGATTCATCGGCATGCTGGGGCCCGGGTAGCTTCCCAAGCATGCGAATTGGAATTGGGAAATCGCGTTGGAATAGTCCCCCAACAAGGATTTGGTCAGCGTACTCACTTGTTCGCCTCCCCGCCGCGCGCAAAGGAGCTGCCGAAGGACTCATCAAAATCGGCAAAGGCGCGCACCTGTTCATGGGCGGCGTGGGCGGTAGCGGATAAATTATCCAACCTCTGCCCGCCGCGCTCATGGATGCGCGCCAAGACATCACGAATGCGCTCACCGTGGCCGCCAAAGTTGCGTCCAGCCGCGGCCACCGGAAAATCCGGTACCTCGGCCCGGTGGGCATCGCGTTGCTCGTCGTTATCGGCTACGACCTGCCGTAGTGCGGACATCGCCTCCGAGGGGCGAAGAAAAACCTCAGACACTGGTGTATTCCCCCAAATCCATATGCGGTAAAAGTTCTCACCTTCATTGGACTGGGGATTGCGCCAAATGGTTCCCTAGGAGGCTAAAATTCTTCCGCCCCGGCGGTTGTCCTAGACCGAGGAAACGATGGCGGAAAGCCTCCCGGCAACCTTGCGAGCCTGCTCCTTATCGGCGGCCTCCACCATGACGCGGAAAACCTCCTCAGTGCCGGAAGGGCGCAACAAGACGCGGCCGGTTTCGCCAAGTTCTTCCTCGGCCTGGGCAATGGCTTCTTGTACTTCGGGGGCGTCCATGATGACACCCTTATCAGAAACCGGCACGTTAATGAGCACCTGCGGCAGCACGGTCATCACCGATGCTAATTCCTTTAGGGACTTCCCGGACTTGGCCATGCGCGCCATGATGGACAGGCCAGTAAGCGTGCCGTCGCCAGTCGTGCAATCATCTGGCAACACGACGTGGCCAGACTGCTCGCCGCCCAAGGAGAAATCGCCGCGGTTGAGCTCTTCCAGAACATAGCGGTCGCCTACTGCGGTGTGACGCACCTCAATGCCTTGTTCCTGCATGGCTAGCTTCAGGCCTAGGTTAGACATGACGGTTGCTACCAGGGTGTTGTAGCGCAGGTCATTATCTTCCTTCATGCCTACGGCCAGCAGTGCCATAATCTGGTCACCGTCAACAACATTGCCCTCGGCATCCACAGCCAGGCAACGGTCGGCGTCGCCATCGTGTGCCAGGCCCAGATCGGCGCCATGCTCGACGACGGCCTCCTGGGCCTTTTCAATGTGCGTCGAACCGCAGTCCTCATTGATATTGAAAGCATTCGGCTTGTTGTGGATAGCAATAACCTCTGCGCCAGCCGCCTCGTAGGCGATCGGAGCAACCTTGGAGGCCGCACCATTGGCGGTATCTACGACCACCTTGATGCCGCTGAGGTCGGTGGAGACTACTTCCTTCAAGTGGTTGAGGTAGCGCTCGCGTCCGTCTGGGGCCTCCGAGATGATGCGGCCCAGCTTGGTGCCAGTCGGGCCATCCTCGGTGAGGTTTTCCATGGTGGCCTGGATCTGATCTTCTACCTCGTCCGGCAGCTTCTTGCCACCTGCGGAGAAGAACTTGATGCCGTTGTCTGGCATCGGGTTGTGGGAGGCGGAAATCATCACGCCCAAATCCGCACCATAGTCATCCGTCAGGTAAGCAATTGCTGGGGTTGGCAGCACGCCTACGCGCACCACGTCCACGCCGCGGGAAGCCAGACCGGACGCAATCGCCGCATCCAGCATCTCGCCGGAAACGCGCGGGTCGCGACCAATGATGGCCAGCGGCTGGCGCTCGTAGGATTCACGCTTGGCGGTAAATACCTCCGCAGCGGCCTGGCCTAGTTGCAAGGCCAGAATTGGGGTCAGCTTCTTGTTCGCGAGGCCGCGAACGCCATCGGTTCCAAAAAGTCGAGTCATGCAGTCAATTATGCACTCCTGTGCCCATCGATTGCATGTTGGGGCGGTTTAGGCGGAAGCAAGCTTTTGGTTTATCGACGGATTGAGCGATATTCCCTCCTTCCGCGCTCCATAAAACGACGAAGGCCGCCGCCTCCCAAAGGAAGCAGCGGCTTTCGTAGCGCTTGCGCGCGCAGTGAGAGCGAGATTAACGCTTGGAGTACTGCGGTGCGCGACGTGCCTTGTGCAGACCGGCCTTCTTACGCTCAACTGCACGAGCATCTCGGGTGAGCAGACCAGCCTTCTTGAGGGCGGTGCGGTCAGCCGGGTTGTAGATGTTCAGTGCACGAGCGATAGCCAGACGCAGGGCGCCAGCCTGACCGGTTGGGCCGCCGCCGTTAACGGTGACCTTGAGGTCGAACTGGTTCTCGCGCTCCAGCAGGGTCAGCGGAGTGAGGATGTCCTGCTGGTGCAGCTTGTTCGGGAAGTACTCGCCGAACTCGCGGCCGTTAACTACAATCTGGCCGGAGCCAGCAACGAGGCGAACACGTGCGACGGCGCGCTTACGGCGACCGACGGTCTGGATCGGGCCCTCGTGTACCGGAGCGGCAGCCTCGACCTCTGCCTCAGTCTCCGCGTTGGCGCTAGCCAACGAATCACCGATGGTGTTGGTGAACTCTTCGGTAGCGGCGCTTGCTGCAGCGATGTCAGCAGCGTCGGCTACGTTGTTGTCGATGTTCTGCTCAGACATTACTGTGCCACCTGCTTAAACTCGAAGGTTTCCGGCTTCTGGCCGGCGTACGGGTGCTCTTCGCCTGCGAAGACGTGCAGCTTCTTGATGGAAGCGCGGGAGAGCTTGTTGTGCGGCATCATGCCGGCAACGGATTCTTCGATAACGCGAACCGGGTTGGCGTCCAAAGACTGACCCAGGGTCATGGACTTCAGGCCGCCCGGGTAACCGGAGTGGCGGTAGCGCATCTCGCGGCCGCGCTTGTTGGAAGAAACGTGGATCTTGTCAGCGTTGATGATGATGACGTGGTCACCAGCGTCAACGTTCGGTGCGAACTGTGGCTTGTGCTTACCGCGCAGCAGGTCTGCAACGGTGGAAGCGAGCTTGCCCAGCACCACATCAGTAGCGTCGATGACGTACCACTTGCGGGTGATGTCACCGCTCTTTGGGTGGAAAGTAGACAATTTGACTCCTTGAAAGTCTGTCTCGGAACTGCCGGCCAGCGCTAAGCATCCATTCACTCCCGTACAGCGGCCGGTGGAGACCTGCAGGGAGCGCTTCGCCAGCTGCTTGCCGACGAGCGAACACATAGGTTTCCTACCCTACTTGCTCACCTGCCCAAAGACCAAAACACCGAAACCGGCACCTTCCGCGGCTTAAACGGGAGATGCCGGCTCGTGGGTACGGACTAGAAAGGTACGACTTCAAAGAATGGAAGAGATAGCAAGAGAAAAGAACTAGAAAAGGAGTATTCACGCTGGCTTCTTGGTCGAGGCTGCGGCTGCGTCCGCCTCCTGCCACGCGGGTGTGGTCAGTGGCACCGCAGCCCCGACGGGGACAGCGTAGAACCGTGCGAACAGGGTGTGGATTTAGCCCCAGCTTGCGGCGGCGCGACGATTGACGTCGCTCATTGCATCATTGCCCTGCGAGACGGTCTTGGAGATGGTGGCGAGCACGGTGTTGAGTTCTTGCGACGCCTTATCCCACTTAGCCTGTGCTTGGTTATAAGCCACGGCGGACTCGCCTTCCCAGGTGCTCACCATCGGCTGCAGGCGCGCTTTCAGGTCTGCCAGAGTGCTGTTGATGCGACCAGAGGTAGCGTTGATATCGGCTGCGGCGGAAGAAATGGCACCGAATTCGTATTTGATCTCGGACATGTGGTGGTGGATTCCCTTCTGTGAATCTATAGCTTTGAGGCTGCGGACTAGTGAAGTGTGCGGTGCGGTTTAGAGAGCGAGGCCGCCGCCCACGTTGGAGAAGGCCTGGGTGTTTTCGGCTTCCACGTTGTCGAAGTTGTGGGCGTTGCTGCGGATATTGTCAGAGATTGAGGCCAAGGCCTCGCGCAGCTGCTGTGCAGAGGTGTTGTAGCGTTGCATCAGGTCATCGAAGGAGACCTGGGCCTGGCCAACCCAGCTGCCGCGGACGGAGTCGACGACGCCCTGCAGGCGGGTGAGCTCGCCTTGGACTTCATCATTGGTGTTATCGACTTTGCCGGCGGTGGCGATCATGACATCGGCTTGTGTCTTGAAAGTCTGAGACATAAGAGTGCGCCCCTCCTTAGGGCGGATGAGATTGTGTGTATTTCCCCCGAAAAAGCAGCTGTGCTTCGCATCTGTGCTTTCTCACTTTTATTGGACTGAGCTTTCCGCCAAACGGTTCCCGGCTGGGGGAAAGTTTTTGAGACTATTTTTTGACTAGGCTTTCTGTGGCCATGCGGCAAGCCGCTTTTTGAACGGCGTTGGAGTTATGCCGGGTATGGCATCCCACGGACATCTGGTGCCCACGGTCTTCCCAGGTGGTCCATTCCACCAAGGAGCCGTCCCCGGGGTCTTCGGTATAGGTCAGTCGCCCGGCCTCATCGGTGGCATCGCGAAGCGCCGGATCTTCGTCCACCTGCGCGTGAATTTCTTTAAACAAGGCATCCGCCGGCACGTTAAACATCTCATCCGCCGCCAGCAGGATGCGTAGGTTCGGGTCTTCCCCGGTGGCGGTGACCAGACCATTTTCTACCTTGGTGTGGAACCCACTGGGGACGACTACTGACATTCCCTCCACGTCTAGGCGCTTTTCACCTGGACTCAATTCATCACTGCCGGATTCCGGCGCACCCGTCGTACCCGGCTGTGGCAAGGCCGGCGCGGACTCCGTTGCGTTCTCGCGGCTTGGCGCGGCGGCGCGCGGTTGCGGGCGCGCTGTATCCGAAGCGGCGTCGCCATCACCGGAACCCTGGGCACCGATAGCCCACCAGGAAGCTCCGGCCACGGCGATGATGACCACCGCGATTGCGACATGAAAGATATCAATGGCCCCGAACCAACCGCGCAGGCGGTCGGTCCAACGTGGGGTTACTGACTCGTCGTAGGCAGGCGCCTCCATCACAGTAGTGGGAGGCGCCGAATCCGTGACTTCAGGAACCGGGTGAGGAGGCGGGCCGAGTGGGTCCGAGGCCGCTAGCGGGGAGATGGCTGGTTCTGGGTCGATGAGGCGCACCCCAGTGACTTCCAATTGCCGGCAGATGATGGTGGTAGCTTCCTGCGCAATGCCCGTGCCGGAAGAGTCTGCCACCACGCAGGCTTCCACGTCGGGCCAGGGCGATCCCGCCATCTTGGATATCTGATCCATGACTTGGCCTAAGGCCCAGCCTTCCACAATGCCGGTTCCTGGCAGGTCATAGCGGTAGACCGTTTCAGGCCCTTCAAAGATGGTGGCCGCATCCAGGATGGTGACGGTAATGGGGCTGGCGGTGGTCTCCCCACCAGTAGGGATAGGGGTGTCGGTCGGCGCATTCGCGCTGAGATTGGTGGTCATTTACTTTTCTCCTTCTAGATACACCGCTTGGGCGACGCCGAGGTTTTCACCGCGGATGCTCCACTGACCGCGGCCGGGTGGTTGGTGGCAGGGCTTGAGTCCGAAGATGGTTCCTTCGTCCCGGTCGGCGTCGAAAAGCAGCAGCGCCGGCTGCAGATCGCGCACCGCGGAAAAGAATTGACCAAAGAGGGCACGGCCGATGCCGCCGGATTTGCGAGCGATAACAAGGTGCAGGCCAATGTCGCGAGCATGGGGAAGCAACTCCAATAGCGGCGAGAGAGCGATATCGCTTAGCAGGTCCGCATCATCGATGACTAGGTAAATGTCTGGGCCCTGCCACCAATCTCGTGCGGCGAGCTGCGCCGGGGTAATGCCCGGGCCAGGCAGGCGAGATTCCAGGGTCCGGACTGTATCGACAATGGTCTCTTGCGCACTCGACTGCGTCGCGGCATAGGCAGCAACCATGTTCTGGTCCAAGGTTCCCAGGTGGGCTCGGCGCTGGTCGATGACGACGAGCCGGGCGTCTTCCCGCGCAAAGTCGCTAATGCCGCGCATGATCTGCGCCAGGAAGGTGGACTTGCCACAGCCCTGCGCCCCGATTGCCACAAGGTGCGGCTCACGAGACGGATTCCAGGTCAGTGTATCGAGGTCGCGCCCGCCGATGCCCCAGGCGATCTCGCCGGTGGGCACGCCCCCTTGAGCCGCGAGTGCGGACGGAGTAAGCACGGCGGGCAGCATCTTGAGCTGTGGAACTGGGTCAGCCGCAGCATGCACGCGGCAGATGTGGGCGATGTCCTGGTTGGAGGTGCGAGCTAAGAGCATATTCTCACCCGCCAAGGTGAGCCCGCGGCCCGGCGCGCTGGGGAGCTTGTGCTGTAGTTTGCGGTCGATGAGCGAATCCAAAGCCTCACCCAGGCGCAGCTCGAGGCGATTGGCAATGAGGTCGCGGATAGCCGGGCGCATCGTGGTCCACCGCGAAGTGGCAATGATGACATGCACGTGGGCGGAGGCACCATCGGCGACGATCTCGGTGACCTTCTCCGCTATGTCTTCAAACTCGGCGTTGGAGGTACCAATGTGGTGCCAGCCATCAATGACAAGGAAGGTTGCGCACCGTTCTGGGCGGCGGATAAACCCAGCTACTTCGTCGACGATGCGCCGTACCTTTTCGCCCTCCTCGCGCCCGGCAACTCCGGCCACGTGGGGCAGGCGCTCTAGGGACGTTAGCTGACCGCCGCCAAGATCGATGACGTAGAAGCGTGCCGTCTGCGGGTCATGCCGTAGAGCTAGCGCAGAGACGATCGTGCGCAGCGCACTCGATTTACCGGACTGCGGGCCACCGCACAGGGCCATGTGTCCGCCGTGCTGGGTGAAATCAATAATCAGCTCATCCTGGCGTTGGTAATACGGCCTATCGATAATACCGATGGGCGCGCACAGCTGCCTTTGGTCCGCTGCGGGCGAGACTGCACCCGCGGCATGTACACCGGAAAGCCCTGGCAGCGCGGATAGCTCAATGACCGGCGGTAGCGGCGGCAGCCAGATGCGGTGCGCCGATTGATCGCGCATGTGGGCCTCTTCCGCCGCGGCGCGAACGACCTCGGTAAGCACAGTGGTGGAGTCATCGAGAACCACCGCAGCGCTAGCACTTTCCTCTTCCTGGGACCAGCCATGAAAGAGCTGCACACGGCCGCGGGTTGGGGCGGGGTGGTCCCCGGAATCCTCGGCAAGCGCCCGGCGCGGCAGGGGCCCAGACACGTAGGAAGCTTGGAAGCGGGTCAAGGCCTCGGCATCGGATTTGAGGTAGCCCGCGCCGGGCTGGCCGGGCAGGTGGTACGCATCGGTCACGCCCAATACCTGGCGGGATTCCGCTGAGGAGAAGGTTTTCAGGCCGATTCGGTAGGACAAGTGGGAATCTAGCCCCCGCAAGCGGCCTTCTTCGAGCCTTTGGGAGGCTAAAAGCAGGTGCACGTGGAGACTGCGCCCCAAGCGGCCGACGGCGACGAAGAGTTCCGCGAAGTCCGGGTGCTGCCCCAAAAGCTCCGAGAACTCATCGACGACGATAACCAAGGCCGGCAAGGGCCCGTGCTCACGCACGGCGGTGGCAGAAGCGTTGTACTCACTGACATTGGCAAAGTTTCCGGCGGTGCGCAGCAGCTCTTGTCGTCGGTTCATCTCGCCGGAGATGGCATCGTACATGCGCTCTACCAGCGTAGATTCCTCCTCCAGGTTGGTAATCACCGCGGAAGTATGCGGCAGGCGGTCGCATCCTAAGAATGTCGCGCCGCCCTTGAAATCCACGAGCACGAGGTTAAGCTCGTCCGGGCTATGGGTAGCCGCCAACGCGGTGACAAGGGTGCGCAGCAGCTCTGACTTGACCGAGTCGTTGGTGTCGTCTACGTTGTTCGCCGCGTTGCGCATGACGTCGGCTTCTGTACGGAACTGAGCGGTGCTCATATTTCCTCCCCCGATATTGTTGTGTGCAATGGATTGTGGACGTGGTCTGCGGCGCTGAGGCCGTTTGTGACCTTTCCACCCTTATTGGACTGTTCTTCACCCTGTTTCGGTTCCCTGAGAACCGGAACTTTTTTTCGTACCTCAGCCGGGCGGGGTGAAGCGGGCGGATTCGTTGGCCATGGTGCACGTGGCTAATTGGACAGTGGTGGGCGCGGTACGTGTGTGGCAGCCGATGGAAATCTGCACGTCACGGTCGGTCCAGGTGGACCACAATGCGTGGGATCCGTCCGGAAGCGCATGCTCGTAGCGGACGCTGACCTCGTCGCTTTCGGTGTGGCGCAGTTCCGGATCCTCCTCAATGTCTTTTTTCACCTGCCGCATGATGTCTTCGGGCGAGACACCGTAGAGCGGGTCCACCGCGAGCTGCAGGCGGAAATCCGGGTCAGGTCCGGTCGCGCGCCACATGTCGCCGTCGGGCTCGAGACGGAAGCCGACGGGCAATTCCACGCTCAAACCGTCTTGTTCGAGGACGACCTTTTCTACTTTCGGTTCAGCACGATCCGGATCAGACGCGGGCACCTCACCGGGATCATCGCCGACGCTGTCCGTCGGCGACGCCACACCTGCTGAATCACGGGAGACTGCGATGTCTGTCCCACTATTCTCATCTCTTTCCTCATCGCTTCCCCGTCCGGCGACGAACCAGATCGCTGAGGCGCAGACCGTGGCAACCAGACCGACCGTGCCGACAAGCGCATAGCCTGATCGGCCGAAGCGTTCCTGCCGACGCGGTTCCAGCGCTGGACGCCGGATGGGGATCTCCCGAATTTCCTCCCATTCGTCAGTCGAGGGGTGGGTGTCGGTGTCATCGGCATCGTCCAGCGACTCGCAGGTCAGCTCGACTTCGTAATCGCCGAATGCGCAGATGAGCTGCTTGAGTGTCGCATCACTCGCGACGAGATGCACGGGTGTCCACTTCGGGTGTTCGCCGAGCACACTGCGGACATAACTGACGATCTCGCCGGCGGACGGCTTGTCGTAGCGGTGCACATTGGCCAGGCCGGAAAAGACCGTGCATTCATCATCGACGGTGACGGTGAGAAGGGCGTTAGCGCCCGGTTCTGGTGACGTGTCGGTGGCAGCGGATGAGCGGCCGCCGGTGACGTGGGCGGTGGTCATGGGGTCTCCTCGGATTGGGGTGCGGATGGGACGTCGATAAGCGTGTTTTCTGCGATGTGGATCGGGCCGATCTGCTCGTTGTCGCGGACGAAGATGCCTCGGCCGGGGCGCAACGGCAGCGGGCGGACGCCGAAGAGCGCGCCTTCGTCTTTGGTGCCGGAGAAGAGCACGACGTCGGGCAGTTGGTCCTTGAGGGCGCTGAGGAACGGCGCGAGCAGAGCACGGCCCGTGCCGCCGAATTTGCGGGCGGCGATGATGTGCAGACCAATGTCGTGCGCATGCGGGATGAGCGGCAGCAACGGGCGGAGATTCTCTTCACCAACGAGTTCGAGATCGTCGACGACCACGTAAATATCCGGTCCCGTCCACCAGTTGCGCGCGGCGAGCTGTTCAGCAGTGATATCGGGGCCGGGCAGACGCCCAGTCAGGGTCGTCGCGGTATCCGCGAGCGCGGCCTTCGCGGCATCGGTCGACCCGCCGTAAGCCGCGACCATCGGGTGATCCGCGTGCCGCAGATGGGTGCGACGCGGATCGATCACCACCATCCGGGCACGCTCACGCGGCATCGTCGCAAGCTGCCCGATCACCGTTGCCACCAGCGTGGACTTTCCTGCGCCGGAAGCACCGACGGCGAGCAGGTGCTGGCGGTCGAAGGTGACAGGTTCCACGTCGCGCCCGCCAATACCGAGCAGAATCCGCCCGCGGTGCTTTGCCGGCACGGACTGCGCGAGCTCGTCGATGGCAATGCGCGCCGGCAGGACCTTCAGCTTCGGCACCGGGGTCTGGTCCGCCGCCTGCGCGGCAATGTGCGCGATGTCTTCCTTCGCCGTCGCCGCGATGAGCATGCTCTTTCCCGCAGCGGTAATGCCGCGGCCCGGCGCGGCAGGCAGCTTCTCCTGCAATTTCCGGTCCAGCAGCGAATCCATCGGCTCAGTGAGTTTGAGCTCCAGACGCGTGCCGATGAGGTCGCGCACATTCGGCCGCACCGCATTCCACCGCTGCGTGGTCACCACCAAGTGCACACCCGCAGCCGGGCCTTCCGCGGCGATCGTGGCCAGCGCATCTTTCAGATCCTCCAGCTTTGAATCGGCGGCGATGAGCGAGTGCCAACCATCGACGACCAGTACGGTCCGCGCGGGAAACGCACGTCGCTTATCGACGATCCCCAGCACCTCATCCACCACCCTTTTCACCTTCTCCTCGTCGCCGCGCCCGGCCACACCGGCGACGTGGGGCAGGGATTCAAGCACGTCCGAGTCCCCGCCACCGGCGTCGATGACATAAAAGCCCAGTTGGTCTGTGGTGTGCGTCGCCGCCAAGGAGGCAATGATCGTCCGCACCGCCATCGACTTGCCGGTCTGCGGCCCGCCCGCCAGCGCCACATGCCCGCCGGAGACGCCGAGATCGATGGTGAGGGGGTGTTGGCGCTGGTGGTACGGGTCGTCGATAAGCCCAATGCTCGCTTTGAGCTCCCCGCTGTCCTCGCACACTTCCGGAAGTCCCACGCGCGGCGGCAACGGCGGAAGCCACACGGTGTGCGCGCTCTGTCCGCGCGCTGCCGCTGTCTTCTGCGCGGCGCTCACGACCTCGGCGAGCAGCGTCGTCGTCGGATCAGGAAGAGCCGCCGCGACCGCGGGCTCATCAACCTCGTCCCATCCCGCGAACAACCTGACCTGCGGTGCTGCCCCTGGGCTCGTCGGCTCAGCCGGACGCATGAGCGGGCCGGAAACATAGGACGCTTTGAAGCGTGTGAGCTCCGTCGATGCTGTCTTGATATAGCCCGCCCCCGGGTCCGCGGGCAGCTCGTAGGCATCTGAAACCCCGAGCACCTGGCGCGATTCCGCCGCGGAAAATGTGCGCAAACCGATCCGGTACGACAAATGCGAATCGAGCCCGCGCAGCTTACCTTCCTCCAATCGCTGCGATGCCAACAGCAAGTGCACTCCCAACGACCTGCCCAAACGTCCGACCGCGACGAAGAGATCCGCGAAATTCGGGTGCTGGCCGAGCAACTCCGAGAACTCGTCGACCACGATCACCAGCGACGGCAGCGGGTCGAGATCCGGCCGGGTGCTCGTGCGCGCTGCGTTGTATTCAGTGATATTGGCGAAGTTCCCCGCCGCGCGCAGCAGCTCCTGCCGGCGGTTCATCTCGCCGGAGATCGCATCGAACATGCGCTCAACCAGCACCGCCTCGTCCTCGAGGTTGGTGATCACCGCTGATGTGTGCGGCAATCCCTCGCAGCCCAGGAAGGTCGCGCCGCCCTTGAAATCGACCAGCACCAGGTTGAGCTCGTCCGGCGAATGCGTCGCCGCGAGCGCCACGACGAGTGTTCTTAAAAGTTCTGATTTCTCTGGACCAGGACGTTGCTCCTGGTCACTACTGTGACGGCACTCGAGGTCAAGTCCTTTTGGGTGGTGTAACCGCCAGCGGTTGACTCAGCGATGAACTGACCGCTGACGGAACAGGATTCCTTACGCCACCAGAGCCTCCTGACCGTCACCGACAACGACGCCGACGCCGTCAGCTGCCCGGGCCTTCGCCAGCATCTCCGCCGTCGAGGACAGCACCGCCAGAGGCATGTACCGACGCTGCTGCATCCAGTCCTCATACTGCTCAGCCAGCACTGCCCCGACCAACCGGACCACCGAAACACGGTCAGGGAAGATCCCCACGACATTGGTCCGCCGGCGGATCTCCTTGTTCAACCGCTCCGTCGGATTGTTGGACCACACCTTCGTCCACCCCGGCTTCGGGAACGCGGTACACATCGGCATCGACGGCAGGTACGCCGGTTCTGTACTGCTCGCCGACGAAATCAGGCCGACCTCCTCCCAGGCTGTCGCCGACCTGCACGACGAAGGCGTGCGCACCATCATGATCACCGGCGACTCCGCCGGGACGGCCCTCGCCGTCGGCAGGGCGGTGGGCGTCACCGACGTTCGCGCCGACCTGCTCCCCGAGGACAAGACCACTGTGATCGACCGCGAACGGGCCGCAGGCCACCGGTTGGTGATGGTCGGCGACGGGGTCAATGACGCCCCGGCGCTGGCGAAAGCTGACGTGGGAATCGCCATGGGAGGGGGAACAGACATCGCCCGGGAAAGCTCCGACGTCATTCTCGTCAGCTCCGACCCCCGCGATCTGGTCACCACCCTGCGCACGGCCCGGCGGGCACACCGGATCGTGACGTTCAACTTCATCGGGACCGTGACTGTCGACCTGGCAGGAATCGTACTGGCGGCGTCCGGACTGCTCAGCCCGGTGGTCGCCGCCTTCGTCCATGTCGGGTCGGAGACGGCGTTCATCCTCAACTCTGCGCGGCTGATACCCGGGCGGCAGCGTCGAACTTCTCCGCGGTGAGGGGCAGTCGGTTGCGCCCCGCCATTCAGTCAGGACGGTGTGCGCGCCGTCATGCCCCTCCGCTCCGACGCCAGACAGGGTCGCACGTCCACAGCGTCCATACCTGCCCTCCGCGCAGCTTCGAGCCCTTCATCACTGTCCTCGTAGACCAGGCACTTCTCCGCCGGGACACCCAGCAGCTCCGACGCCCGCAGAAACAGTGCCGGATCCGGCTTTCCGCAGGACACGTCGTCCCGGGTGACAACTGCCGAGAACAAGTGTCCTATCTCCCACATGTCGATCGTGTGGAGCACGGTGCGCCGGGGTCCTCCGGTGGCTACAGCGACAGGAGCACCACCCTGCAAGCGGCGGATCACTGAAGCGACCGGGGCAACCGGTGCAACATCGGCGACAACACGGAGGAAGAATTCGTCCCTGGACTCGACAACCCTCGGGACGTCAATGCGCCTTCCCACCTCTTCAGCAGCCGCCGTGGCCATCTCTCCCGCCGAAAGCCCGTGGCGCGCAATGTACCATTCCCAGCTGATGTCGACGCCGACAAGCCTGAGCGCACTGCTGACGGCAGAGTAGTTCGCCCTGTGACTGTCCGCGACTGTTCCGTCCCAGTCGAAGATGTAGGCCGAGTATCCCGGACGGTACAGGGCATCCCTGTCGCGGGGAGCTGTGACCCTGACACCTCTCATGTCCTCCCCTTTCACCTGTCTGCGTCGATCCGTATACCGGTTTCCGCGTCAAACACATGAAGTGCACCACGGCTCCAGGACGCCGACATCCGGTCACCCTCGCTCACTGAGGCGTCAGCCGTCATCCTCGCTGACAGGGTGCCACCGGCGACGTCACCATTGCGGCTCAGGCGGACAATCTGGCTGCCACCTTCGTAGGAGACCGCAGTGACCGTCACCCCGATGACCCGGTCGCGACTGTCTCCGGGAGTGCCCAACCGGAGATCGTCAGGCCGGATACCGACGCGGAACCGGTCCCTTCCCCTGAGAACGGGCATCCCTCCGAGCTCCTCCAGGGGAACTCCCTCAAGAAAACCACCTGTGCAGTACCCGTCTCTGACCCGCACTTCGGCCAGGTTCATCGGCGGTGTACCGATGAAACCTGCCACGAAAGCGGTAGTCGGACGCGAATACAGCTCACGGGGTGTACCGATCTGCTCAATCCTCCCACGGTGAATCACCGCCACCCTGTCAGCGACGGCAAAGGCATCCTGCTGGTCGTGCGTGACATGGATAGACGTGGCCCCGCTGCTGCGCAACAGTGTCGCTATCTCCTCCCGGAGGACGAGGTGGAGCTGCGCATCCATCCCGGACAGGGGCTCGTCCAGCAGAACCACCCCTGCCTGGCGTGCCAGTGCACGGGCCAGAGCAACGCGCTGCCGCTGTCCCCCGGACATTTCGCGGGGACGGCGGCCCAGCAGTTCGGTGATCTGCAGACGCTGCGCCACCGCGCGGGCTCGTAGCTCGGCATCTCCCCTGGTCATGCCGAGACCGTGAACAAGTCCCAGGGTGATGTTACGGAGCGCGTCCAGATGCGGGTAGAGGGCGAAGTTCTGGAAGACGATGGCGACGTCACGACGGTGAGGCGGCAGGCCCTGTTGTGGGACGCCACCAATGGTGATCTCGCCGGAGTCGATCTCCTCCAGCCCTGCGACAGCTCGCAGGAACGTCGACTTCCCGGAGCCGGACGGGCCGAGAAGTACCAGTGACTCACCCGGAATAACGTCCAGATCGACGTGGTCGAGAGCAGTGACCTCTCCGAATGTCCTGGTCAGTCCGTGGACACGGATACTCTTGGCGTGGTCCCCTCCCGTGGTGGATTCCTGTTCCTGTACTGCTCCGGCGAAGGATATCACTGCTGAGTCACCCCGTTGATCTTCTTCACGGCGTCAGAGACCGCTTCGTCGACAGACCTTCCCTGATCGGTCATCTGCTGGACCATGTCCTGGAGCGTCTGGTTCACCCTTCCCATGGACTGTCCCGGCCAGCCGCCGCCGGCACTCGGCGTCCCCTCGTACTTCCATGCGTACCCTAGCGGGCTGTCGTAGTCGGCATCCTGCCTGAGCATGTCCTGGGCTGCGGTGTCAACAGGAATGTAGCTGTTCTCCCGTGCGCTGCTTGCAATCACCTGCGGATCCAGCATGTTGCTGATCATCTCGCTCGAGTACGCGGCCCGGCAGGCGTCATCGGAGAGCACCATCCACCCGTTGCCCCCTGCCGGGAGGCTGGCGGTACCACCGTCCGGCACCGGCATGTCGGACACTGTCCAGTCGAAACTGTCACCCACCGCCTTCTTCACTGTCGCGGCCACTGCCGGTGTCCCGAAGAAGTAGGCGGCCTGGCCGCTGCTGAATTCCTTGATCGAATCCTGCCAGGACACCGGATTCTGCAGTCCCTTCTCCCCGATGGTCCGGTAGATCTCCAGCGCCTCGCGTCCCTGCGGGGTGTCGAACCCGGCCGTCCCGTCATCGTTGACATACCGGGCACCGTTGCTCTGGGTGAAGGCCTGGACGAACCACCAGGCGATGTTGTCACGCGGAATCTGGACAGGTTTCTTTCCCGTCTTCTCCTTGATCTTCTCCGCATTGCTGATCACCTGGCTGTGGGTGGTCGGCAGCTCGTCGATTCCGGCCTGCCCGGCCATCGTCGTGTTGGTGTAGAGAACCGGAACCGAGATCTGGAACGGGGCTACGTAGGTGGTCCCGTTGATTGTGCCGACATCCAGGAAGTTCTTGCGGTAGCTGTCCTTGAGCACTGAGGTGTCGAGAGGTCGGGGACTGTAGTTGTCTACCCAGAACCTGAGCTGGTCAAGCCCCAGCATGATGACGTCCGGCCGCGACCCTGCCTGAATGTCCGCGACAACCTGCTGCGTGAGTTCGTCGTAGCTGGTGCCCTCCGGGGCAGCCCTGAGTTCCACGGTGAGTCCCGGGTATTTCTTCTCCAGCTGTTCTTTGGCCAGTTCAGCGCCCTGCCGACCCTGGCTGGCAAATTCGGCGGTGAGTGTCACACCGGACGGGTCGCAGGAGGACACGTCGGCCTGTTCCGCCGGGGCAGCGACTTCCCCTGATCCGGAGCAGGAGGTGAGCGCAGCGAGCGAGGTCGCTGTGAGCAGTGCTGCGCCGAGGCTCCGGCCTCGGAGCCTGCGACGGGTGGTTGAAGATGTGGAGGTCAGACGGGTGGTTGAAGATGTGGAGGTCAGACGGGTGGTTGAAGATGTGGAGTTCATTGGTTCTGCCTTTCTGTCTGGTGATTACTGGGGATGAAGTGTCGGGGTGGAGAACTGTCGGAGGAGCGGATGAGAGATCCCGTGTCATGTCAGCCCGGAGCCTCCCCACCCGCTATCCCACGGGCGAAGTGCTGCTGGGCAGCCAGGAACAGTGCGATCATCGGAAATGTCACGATGAGTGCCCCGGCGCTCAGCGCGCCGTAGTCGGTTCCGGTCTCTCCCTGCTGGAACACCGCCAGTGCCAGCGGCGGGGTGTACAGGGCATCGGAGCGGGCGATGAGCAGTGGCCACATGTAGTCGTTCCAGTGTGCGAAGACGGACAGCACCGAGAAGGTCGCGATCGCAGAGCGGGAGTTGGGGACGACGACATGGACCAGAGTCCGCCACAGACCGAGACCGTCTGTCCGGGCAGCTTCGAGGAGAGTGTCCGGGATGGTCACCATGTGCTGACGCAGCAGAAACAGTCCTATAGCCGTCGCCGTGAACGGGATCACCAACGCCGCGAAAGTGTTTCCGAACCCCGCACTCCCGATCCCGATGTACAGCGGCAGTGCAGTCGCCTGGCTCGGGATCAACATACAGGCCAGAACCAGCCCGAATGCGGCATTACGACCGGGGAAGTCGAGCTTCGCGAGAGCGAATGACGCCGGAATGCTCACCGCGAGCTGAAGCACGAGAATCAGCGCCGTGACTACGACACCGACCAGCATCGCGTGTCCGAGCCCACCCCGTGTCCACGCCTCAGAGAAGTTGGCGAGTGTCGGGTCCGGAGGAAGGAGGCGGAGCCCTGAGTCAACCTGATCCTCCCGACCCGCAAAGGCGGTACGCACCATCCAGAGGAACGGTGCCAGAGAAATGACGACAGCGATGAAGAGGACACTCCACCTGGTCACGGTGCTGGTCACGGTGCTGGTCATGACTTCTCCTCCCCCGTCTGTGGGACGCCTGCCGCTGACGGACGTTCGCTACGTCGGGAAATCCGCCGGTGGATCACCCCTGTGAGAATCAGAACCGCGATGAGCATGGTGTTCAGCGCAGCTGCCTGCCCCAGGTCGAAGTACTCGAACCCGAGTTTCCAGGCCATGGTGAGTACGGTCTCACTTGAACCGAGAGGCCCACCGTCGGTCATTATCCGGACGGTGTCGAAAACCTGCGCACACTGGAGAATCGCCATCACCAGGGCGAATGCACTGACAGGCCGGAGGAGTGGAAGAAGTACGTGACGCACTCGGGCTGCACCTGTGACACCGTCCATGTCAGCGGCCTCCTCCACCACCGTCGGTATGCTGCTGAGGCCCGCGAAGTAGATGAGGAACGTGAACGACACCAGTCGCCACAGTCCGACCAGAGCGACCGTGGGAAGAGTCAGGGAAGGGTCACTGAGGAAAGCCACCGGTCCCAGACCGAACACTCCCAGCACACTGTTCAACGGGCCCGAGGGGCTGGCGAACACCGACCGGAACACCACTCCCATGGCAACAAGATTCCCTGTGTACGGGAGGAACAGCAGTACCTGGAGCAGACGCCTTCCCCTGGTGGCTGAATGGACCAGCAGTGCCAGGAGGAAGCCGAGGACCAGACCGGGGATCACGGTGATCACCGAGTAGACCAGGGTGTTCAGGATCGCCTGGCGGACCGCCGGATCCGCGAGAACGGTGCCGTAGTTGTCGAGCCCTGCCCACCTCCACGAGGTCTGCGACCCGATCCTGATGTTGAACAGGCTGCCCACCAACGCCAGCAGACCCGGCAACAGAATGAACAGGCTGACCGCAACGAGCGCAGGTGTGGCGAAGGCGAGCCCCACTATCCGGCGGCGACGCTCCGGCACGGTCACTGCAGCGGATAGCATCGCACACCCCCGTCCGACTCCACTGTGACCATCAGGAGTCCCGGCCCGTGGCCCACCGGCCCCGGGATCGGGGTGGCCGTGACCGGTGCGCAGGTGGGGACGACCCGACGCAGCTCACCGGTGGATACATCGAGGACGACCACCGAGGCGCACAGTGTGGGAACAAGGATCTCCTCCCCTGCGAGCGCGGGAGTGGCGGACAGCGGCTCCGGCGTTCTCCGGTAGGTACCGCGACAGACGAGTGGAGCGCCGGAGGAGTCCCGGGACCAGTTCCAGGTCCACCGGGTGTCCCCGGTGTCCACGTCGAGGAGTGATACCTCACCTGACGAGTCGGTCACGACAACCCCGTCGGGCACGCACAACGGGGACGCTTCATTCCACGGTCGCCGGGAGAGTCGCTGCCACTCCACCGTTGCGGTGAAAGGGTTCAGACGGGATGTTCCGTTCAGAGTCGTGCAGATGATCCCGGTCGGGGCCGCCCATACAGGTGTCGCCACCGGTAGAGCTGCACGCGAGAACGGGCTTTCGCCGGTAGTCCGGGACTGTTGCTGAGCATGTGCGGTAGCGAGGTCACCGCCGGTTGCAGCGTCCAGCACGCTGATGCGCTCCGGGGCGGGAAAAGACCCCACAGCCACTCTCGAACCGTCCGGGGCAGGGGAGGCCATGGTGATAAAGATCTGGTAGTTGGCCAGGTCCCGGCGACGCCACCGGAGTGTGCCGTCGTCCAGTGAGATCCCGACGACATCGGAGACATCTCCAGCAATGACCGTTCCCTCGGTGACTGCGGGGGAATGCAGGGAGAACCGTCGCATGGGATCGGTGGAATCGAAGCGCCAGAGGAGTGTCCCGGCCGTGTCGTCCACTGCTATCACAGACCCGTCAACCAGACCGATCACCGCGACAGGACTGCCGTCCACCGAACCTCGAACGGGAGCGGCGGCCGCAGGCCATGTGTCGAGGTCGAGCTCCCATACGGTGCGTCCGGTGGCGAGGTCGAGGCAGGACAGTCTGCCTTCACCACCTTCACAGGCCCTGTAGGCGACCAGAGTTCCCGCGGTACCCTGCCCTGCGGCTACCGCCCGGTACCCTGTGGTGTCAGGTTCGTGCTGCCACAGTGGTGTGACCGGAGCAGGGGTGTCCTCCGCGGCAGCCCGACCTGACCCGGCGCTTCCGGCAGGCGGAAAGCTCTGACCGGTTACCACGGTGATCTGTTCGCCATCCCACTCCACGACCCGGTACCCGGCCACCGAGTGGTCGATTCCGCCGAACATCGCCGGCGGAGTATTGACGTGGAGGACGTCGTCAGTCTTCACGATCCGGTCCGTGTGACGGTGTCCGGAGAACGTGGCTTTCGGCGGATACGGTGCGCTGTCGAGGAATTCTCTGGTGGGCTGGTCGTGGTACAGCAGAATCCAGGGACGTTCCCCCTGCCCCCCGGCATTCCAGGCGGCGAGATCCGCTGCCAGCCAGGAGCGCTGGATCCCGGCGTCCAGGTCAAGTTCATCGGTCAGCCAGTCCATGCAGACTACGTGGAGCCCGGGAAGGTCGAATGAGTACCAGCGAGGTCCCATCCACGTTTCATAGGCGGCGGGGTCACCGGTGTGGATCTCGTAGCCGGTCCGGCTAACAGTGCTGTGGTAACGGTCACCTGCCATGTGGTCGTGGTTGCCGGGAACGGTGTGCCACGGCCGGGGGCTGTGCGACAGGGTCCGGAGGAGTTCACGGTACTGGTCGTCGACGCCGCGGTCGGTGAGATCCCCGGTGATCATGAATGACGCCACGTCGGTCTGCTCGGCGATGCGCCGCAGCAGCGCACCCAGCACTTCGGTGTCACCGAGCTCAGCCGGTTGCGGATACATCGCAGCGCCACCGATGTGGAGATCTGTGAGATGGGCGAAACGGTAGGGAAGAGCGGTCGCTGCGGGATCTGTCGCCCGTTCCAGGACGAACCGCAGGTCTTCTCCGCTACGTGTGCGGCAGAACCAGCGGTCTGCGGTTAGACCGGCTGGAACGGTGACGGTGATGAAACCACTGCCCGGAAGCGCACCGCCGTTGTCCGGGTCACCGTTGAAAGAGAATGCCCCGTTGTCATCGGTGAGCGTCACTCGTAGCCCGTCGCTGACCGAAATTCTCGGCAGTGGCTGTCCGAGTGAATCGACCACTGTACCTCTGACGGTGTCGGACGGCGTGTCGTCTTCACGGTCGTGCTGTGTCGGAGTGTCCATGTTGGGTCGTCTCTCCTGTTCAGATCCGGTTGGCATTGACTATGGAGTCGGCCCGGAACTGTGCGTCAGGTGCTCCTGTGATCCGGTTCCGGAGACCTGTGAGAAGGGTGTCGAGCACTGCGAGATGGACGATGCGGCTCACGACGGCTTCCACCTGGTGATGGGTTTCCGCACTGCCTGCGACGATCACCGAGTCCAGCAGTTCGGTAACCGGTGACGTCGCGAAGCTGGTGACCCCCACGGTGACTGCTCCCCTGTCACGGGCGGTCTCGACGACCCGGAGCGTGGGAATTGTCGAACCTGTGTGGCTGATCGCGAGGCACACGTCTCCTTCGCCCAGGGATCCGGCGAGGACCTCCTGGAAAATGAAGTCCGCCTCGAAACGGGCGTCGATACCGAGTGCGGTCATGCGGTAGGCGGTGTCCCAGGCCAACGGTGTGGATGTTCCCGCCGCGGCGATGAGCACACTGCCTGCCGACGCGATGATGTCGACGACCCGTTCTATCTGGTCGGTGTCGATGACCCTACTCGCAGCGGTGAGAGCCTCACCGGTCTGTATGAGGGTTCTGCGGTAGCGGGCTGAGTCACTGTCACCGTCTCCGGCACCGGCGTCCTCCGCCTCCGACGGAGCGGGCAGTGTCCGGGAGAGCAGAAGTTTGAACTGCTGGTACCCGGTGACGCCGAACCGTTGACAGAACCGGGCCACCGAACCGACCGATGTCGATGATGCGTCGGCGAGCTGGGAGATGGACATTCCCATCACCTCGACGGGGGAGGTCATGATGAATCGGGCGACCCGGGCCTCCGAACCGGAAAAGGACGGTAGCCGGTGCCGGATTTCCTCCAGTACCGGTGTGCGACGGCCGAGGATGGCGTCGCGGAAGTCACTGTCTGTGTCATTCATGCCGTGAACGCTACCGCCCGAAGATGAACGCAGCGTAAGGTCGAAATGAACGGTGGATGAATCTTCCATCTATCCGTCACTTCTGGAAATATGCTCCTGTCTGGACCAGGAGGACACCCCTGTCACCCGTCTGCGTCATCTGACCCGTCGGCGGCGCCGGGCCCCGGGGAGGGTCCTGAACCCGTCGATTGACGTGCAACACCTGGGACCGTAGCCCGCACGAGAAGCGGCGGGACAAGCTCGACACGGTACTCACCAATGGCCGGCATCTGGAGCTGTAGGTCGCGCGGAAGGCTTGCATGCGGTTCCGGCGGGCGTTGGCGTACCGGGGTGCCGAAAGGCTTGACGGAGCTGGCGACGTTGGGGAGAACTCTGTGGCGTAAGCGGGCGGCGATCCTGGCGTACTTCGACACGGGCGCGTCGAACGGGCCGGTCGAGGCCCGATTTAACGGACGGTTGGAGCATGTGCGTGGGATCGCTGTGGCGTTCAGGAATCTGGATCACTACATCTTGAGGTCCCTGATCCACTCAGGACAGTTGCAGGAGCGGATCAACGCACTGTGAACCGCGAAGAGCCGGATAACGCAGCCAGGGAATCATTCTTCGCGTTGCTGCAGAAGAACGTCCTCGACCGCTGTTCCTGGACCACCCGTAGACAGCTGAGCATCGCGATCGTCACGTGGATTGAGCGGACGTATCACTGCCGTCGACGTCAGGCTCGGTTCGGACGTTTGACCTCCAGGTCTGTGGGGTGGGTTTCGTCTCGTTGCAGGAGACGAGCGACACGACCGCTCCGGGTGGTCGGTTGGTGTTCTATGTGTTCTAGGCGTTGGCGCAGTTCGAGTGTGCTCTGATCATCGCGCGCGCCACGGCCGGCCTGGATGCGGCCAAGGCGCGAAGTCGGATCGGGGTGTTTGTCGCTTCTACCTGCGGAATGACAATGGTGTAGGGTTAAGTAAAGAAAAGTGTGTCGGACCTGACCCCTGTTAGGTAGACACCTGATATCCAGCCCGGTTGGGTTGGGA
>OKEX01000006.1_pt1 | contig 107764 bp, 98 predicted proteins | sample 1611421 | NCBI WGS metagenome assembly OKEX01 (sample SAMN04436744, study PRJEB24849) | human gut metagenome | biome: human gut; feature: NICU; material: stool | host: Homo sapiens | place: USA: Saint Louis, MO | collected 2010-12-06 | reverse complement strand
GGTGAAGGTGGCCTTGCAGGTGCGGCATCGCCATCGTTGGCGCCCAGCACTCGTTTTTCCGTGTTTGGTATATGCCCCGCCGCAGACGGCGCATCGAGGATGATTTTTACTCATCCCCTCATCGTGACCCTAGGTACCTAGCACACCGGCATGCCTTAGGCGGTATTTCACGGTCGAGGCTGGAATATCCCTCCGAATAAGTGAAATACTCCTAATATCAACACGCCAAACCGACTAACCACACAAACTCACCAACACATCTTGTCGTTTAGGCCGCGCTTGCCGACGCCGCTCCCCTCCTCCCTAATCGATGACCGGCGGCTCGTAGCCATCCGCCTTCAGCCACGCGACGTGCGGCGGCGTATTCATCCCCCACTCGGTGCGCGCCCAGAGGAAAGCCTGGGAGACCTCGGCCTCGGAATAGCCCCCATCGCGCAGGTATTGCCGGAAGCCATTCGGGCCTGGGTCCTTGATCCAGAGCCAGACGTAGTCGTCGAGGGAGTCGTCGGCAAGCAGGCCCTCCAGCCCGTCCGGAACGTACTCGCGCTCTGTTCGCACGCGGTCCACCAAGTCCTGGTCGAGGAAGTCGTAAAGGTAGTCCATTGCATCCTCGAGCTGGGCATAATCAAAGGGATCCATGCCGCCCAGCCTAGTGGCGCATGGTACCCAAGACCATGCGGTCGATTTCCTCGAGCACCTCATCCACGATGGCTGGATTATAGTCCCGGTAGCCGCGCATGCGCAGCAGCTCCTCCTGTGCCGCCGTCAGGGCGGTCCGGCGAGCCTCCAACGCCACGTGGCGGGCCTGCCAGGCGCGCTGCTTGCGGGAGTCTTCGGACACATCCTCGCCATCACCAATTCGGTCTTCCAGCCACTGGATAACGTTGGCGGAAATTTCCGGATCAACCTTTTCGGCGTCGGGCGCTATATGCCCATCAGGCCGGAAGTGGGACAGCGCCTCGATGCTGGCCGCACGCGCACGGCCCACCACGGCAGCGCGCATCTTATCGCTGGCAATCTGGGAGGCCTCCGTGAGATCGAGGCGCTCCATCAACCACGGCAAGAGCAGGCCGGGCACCACCATCGTGACCAGCAAGACGGTCAGCGCAATGACCGCGAGCTCGTGGTGGAAGCTGAACACGCCGGCCGGGATGGACAAAACCAGCGCCAGGGTGACGAGGCCGCGCATACCGGACCAGGTCATCAGCAGCACCTCCTGCAAGCGCAACGGCGCCACGCGCGGTCGGCCGCGGGAGACGTTGATGCGGTAATAGATGTACATCCACACCAAGCGGACGACAAAGGCCACGAGGGACAAAATGACGCCCACCACCACGGAGTGCCACAGGTCCGAGCCGACTTCCGCGATGGCGGTATTGACCGTCAGTCCAATGAGCCCGAAGGCCACGCCGGTAAAGAGCAGTTCGATGGTCTCCCAGAAGGACTGGCCGGAAAGACGGTCCTCGGCCTGGATATCGGCCCGGGAATTAAGTTCTACGGCCGCGATAACCACAGCGATAACGCCGGAGGCGCCGAGCTCTTCCGAAATGAGGTAGACGGCGAACGGCGTCACCCAGGTCAGCGCGTTGCGCGCGGTGACGTCGTGGACGTGGGTGATAAACAGCGCTACTAGCCGGCCGACGCCCCATCCCAGGCCGCCCGCGACGAATGCGGAGTAGAAGAAGTTGAGCACGCCGCCGCCAAAGGAGAGATCATCGCCTTGGGTTACGGCCGTCAAGGCAAGATTGAAAGCGACGATAGAGGCGGCATCGTTAAATAGGCCTTCAGTCTGCAAGGTAGTGATGATGCGGCGCGGGATGCCGGCGGGCTCGGCCACGGCGTCAACGGCGACGGGGTCCGGCGGGGCGATGGCCGCGCCGATGAGGATGGCGGCGGCCAGGCTAATTCCCGGCAGGAAGGCGTAAGCCGTAGCGCCGACGGCCAGCGTGGTGGCGACCACCAGCAGCACGGACAGGCTCAAGATAGTCACCCATTGCTCGCGGATAACACCCCACGAGGTGCGCCGGGCCAGCGCCCACAGCAGCGGCGGCAGGAAAATAGGCAGGATGAGCTCGGTGGGCGGCTCGAACTGGGGCAGGCCGGGGACGAAGACGGCGCAGGCGGTGATGATCGTCAGCAACGCCGGCCATGGCAGCCCAATCTTGTCACCGATGGCGACGACGAATACGGTCAGCAGCATGAGCCCAATGAGAACCAGAAGAACTTCCATGGGCTCAGATTCTACCCGCGCCAGGTATAGGGCTCAGGGCTTAACCGGTCGGGCTCGAATTGCGCGAGCAGCTCCGCGGCACTGTGAGCTTCGTACCCCAGCGAGGCCGCCAACTGCTTAACGACGTCCCCCTCATCCCCCATCTCCCGCATGGTCACCGCCCCATCGCGCTTAGCCAGGCGCTCGCCGGATTCATTGAGTACGAGCGGGACGTGGATGTACTCCGGCGGTTCGATGCCAAGCAGCGAGGCAAGATAAGCCTGGCGCGGCGCGGAGGAGAGCAGGTCATCGCCGCGGACCACTTGGTCGATGCCTTGGTAGGCATCGTCGACGACGACGGCCAGGTTATAGGCCCAGCCGGTGTCTTGGCCGCCGCGGCGCAGGATGAAGTCATCGACGTCGCCCGTATAGGTGCCGTGGAGGGTGTCGTGGATGGTGAAGGTGGGGGCGTCGGCAAGCAGGCGAAGGGCGGGCTGGCGATTCTGGGCCGCTAGCTCGGCGCGCTTGGCCGCGCGCTGGTCTTCGGTGAGGTTGCGGCAGGTGCCCGGATACTGGCCGGGAATGGCGTGCGGGGCGCGGGAGGCCTCACGGATGTCCTTACGGGAGCAATAGCACTCGTAAGTGGGCAGCTGAGCCAGGGCCTGCTCATAGGCGGCGTCGCGGTCGTGCTGGTAGATGACCTCGCCATCCCAGTCCAGCCCGAGCGTGCGCAGGTCCGCGAGCTGGCGCTCGGCTGCTTCTTGGGAGGAGCGCTGCTTATCGATGTCCTCCACGCGCACCACAAAGCGCCTGCCCGTCGACCGGGCGAAAAGCCACGCCAGAAGCGCCGTGCGGAGGTTGCCAAAGTGCAGATCGCCCGAGGGGCTTGGCGCGTAACGGCCGGCGCCGGTGGTCGCGGAATTCATGCCCATAGTCTACGGGCTGGCACAATGGCAGGCATGGAAAAATCGAACGGCGCTGAGGTGCGCTTCATTCCCGTCCGCTCCACCCTCTACCCCTGGCTGGTCACCGTGTTTGTGGTGACCTTCCTGATTTCTAATATCAACGCCACTAAGGGCGTCCAGCTCGGCCCGCTGGTTACCGACGGTGCCTTCTTCCTCTTCCCGCTGGCCTATATCGTCGGCGATGTGCTCTCCGAGTGCTATGGCTTCAAATCCACGCGGCGTGCAGTCTATATTGGTTTCGCGATGGCCATCCTGGCGGCCGTGTGCTTCTATATCGCCATCTGGCTGCCGGCGGCCGATTTCTACGAGGGCCAGGAGGCCTTCGCCGCCACGCTTGGTCTGATGCCGCAGATTCTGGCCGCCTCGCTGGCCGGCTACCTGGTAGGTCAGCTGCTCAACGCCTGGACGCTGACCGCGATGAAGAAGCGCTCGGGCGAAAAGGGCCTCTTTGCGCGCCTTATCGCCTCCACCGTGGTGGGCGAGTTCGGCGATACTCTGCTGTTTTGCGCCATCGCCGCACCGGTCATCGGCGTGGATACCGTGGGCGGGTTTATCAACTACGTCATCGTGGGCTTCGTGTGGAAGACCCTGATGGAGGCCGTCATGCTGCCGGTGACGGCCGCGGTCATTAAGTGGGTGAAGAAGCGCGAGGACTACTTGCCGGCGTAGTAGCGGCCGAGGAATTCATCGCGGTAGGCCTCGTAGTAGCCGCCGTCGATGGCGGCGCGGATATTGTCCACCAAGCGAATCATGAACTCCACATTGTGGATAGTGCACAGCGTGCCGGCGAGGAATTCCTTCGCCTTGAGCAAGTGGTGCAGGTAGGCGCGGGAGTAATTCTCGGATACGTAGCCGCCGAATTCCTCGTCCACGCCGGCAAAATCCCGCTTGAAGCGCGCATTGGTGAGGTTCATGCGGCCGTCAAGGGTATAGACGCCACCGCGGCGCGCCAAGCGGGTGGGCGCCACACAGTCGAAGGTATCGGCGCCGGCCTCGACGGCGGTAAAGATATCGTCCGGCTCGGAGATGCCTAGCAGGTGGCGCGGCTTGTCCTCAGGTAGCTCATCGCACACCCAGCCGACGATGGTGCCCAAGTTTTCCTTTTCCAGCGCGCCGCCGATGCCGAAGCCGCCGAAGCCGCGCTTGCCGTCCTCGCGGGCGGCGCGGTCGAGGTCGAGTAGGCCGCGGGTGGCCTGGCGGCGCAGGTCCTCGTACTGCGCGCCTTGAACAACGCCCCACAGCGACTGCTTCGGGCGGTGGGCGCGCTCGCGGGTGAGGCGATCGTGCTCATCCAGGCAGCGCTTGGCCCAGCGGTGCGTGCGCGCGACCGATTCTTCCTGGTAAGTGCGCGTATCAACGAGCGTGGTCAGCTCGTCGAAGGCGAACATGATGTCTGCGCCCAACCCGTGTTGGATCTGCATGGACTTCTCGGGGGTGAAGCGGTGCTTGGAGCCGTCGATGACGGATTTAAAATCCACGCCGTCCTCGTCCACCTGCGCCATGCGTTCCTTTTTGGCGGCGCGGATGTCCTTATCGCTGAGATCCGCAATGTCCATCGCAAGGACCTTTTTGAAGCCCACGCCCAGCGACATAACCTGGAATCCGCCGGAGTCGGTGTAGGTCGGGCCATGCCAATTTTCAAACTCGGCCACGCCGCCGGCCTCGTCCACGATGTCGTGGCCCGGCTGCAGGTAGAGGTGGTACGCATTCGACAAGATGGCCTGCGCACCGGTGGCGCGAATTTGTTCCGGGGTAAGTGTCTTGACCGTGGCTTTGGTCGCCACCGGGATAAAGGCCGGGGTCTGAATATCACCGTGCGGGGTGTGGATGACACCGCTGCGGCCGTGCTTGCCGGGGCCTTCGGGCAGGCGCTTGCCGACGTCGAAACTCAAGTCCATCTTTACTCTTCTTCCTTGTCTGCAGGGCTAGGGGTTGGGGCCGGGGTGGCGTGTTTAGCTTCCCATTCTTCTTCCAAGGCGGTGCCTTCAATATCCAGGGTGGGCAGAATCTTCGCCAACCACTTCGGCATCCACCACGTCGCGCGGCCCATGAGGAACATGGTGGCGGGGACGAGGGTCATGCGGATAAAGAAGGCGTCGAAAAGCACGCCGGCGGCCAAGGCAAAGCCAAAGATCTGAATGAAAGGCAGCGGCTGGTTAATAAAGGCCACGAAGACCGAAATCATAATAATGGCCGCGGCCGTGACCACGCGGGCGCCCTGGGTAAAGCCGGTGATAGTGGCCTCGTCCACGGCGCTATATCGCCCGCCGGTGCCCTCCGGATGCCGCGAGATATGCTCGCGCATGCGGGTGACCAAAAAGACCTGGTAGTCCATCGCGAGGCCAAAGGTCACGCCGATGAGGAAGATCGGCATGAAGGAAATCAGCGGGCCCGGCGCGGGAACCAGGTTCCACAGGCCTTCCTGCCAGACCAGGACGGTCAGGCCGAAGGCGCCGCCGACGGACAGCAGGAAGCCCAGGCCCGCAACCAGCGGCACCAGGATGGAGCGGAAGACCAACAGCAGTAGCACGATGGCCAGGCCTACGACGATGGCCAGGTACGGCGCCATGGCTTCCTCGAGGCGCTCGGTGATATCGAGCTGCACGGCGGTCAGGCCGGTCAAGCCGATATCGGTACCGGTGGCGTCTTCAATCTCGCTGGTGGCCGAGCGCAGCGCGTGCGCGACGTTGACCGTCGCGGCGTCCGTCGGCGCGGTTTCTGGGGTGACCATGATCTGCGCGGCGCGCTGGTCCTTACTCAGGCCGACAATCTGCGCGTGCTTCACGCCGCCCAGCCCCTTAAGCTGGTCCGCGGTGTATAGGAAGGACGCGAGCGCGGCCTTGTCCTCCGGCGAGGAATTGTCCGCAGCGTCTGCGGAGGTGTCTACTACCTCGGCGGCCGGGGCAATCTCCGGCTCGGCCTCGGCCGCGGGCTGGTCCGGCTGCGGCTGCTCAGGGGCTGCGTCCTCCGGCGCAACATCCTCTGGTGCAACGTCCTCTGGTGCAGCGCCCTCGGGCGCGGCCTCCGCGTCTGGTGCGGGGGCTGGTTCGGGCTGGGATTGGGCGTCGACGAGCGGGGCGAGGGCGCCGGCCTCCGCGTTGACCGTGTGGGCATCGACCACGGCGAGGAAGGGGCCGTTGACGCCGGGGCCGAAGCCCTCAGACATGATATCGGCGGCCTTGCGCTGGGTGGTATCGGGATTGGAGGTGGTATCGGCCGGAAGGGCGAGCTCCATGTCGAGCACCGGCGCGGTCATCGCGCCCAGGGAGAGGACAACCAGCGCCATGGCCAGGCCGGGGACCTTCTGGACCAGGCGCACCCAGCGGTTGCCCATGGTGGGACCACGGCGGCGCTTGCCCTTGCGGGTCGGGTTGCCGGCCACGCCGGGGATGCGGCCATTGAAGGCCTTATCGCCCAGCACGCCCAGCATCGCGGGGATGAGCGTAAGCGACACCAATACGGCGATGGCGACGGTGCCGGCGGCGGCCAAGCCCATGGCCGTCAAGAAGCCGATGCGTGCAATGAGAAGCGCAAAAAGCGCAGTAAAGACGGTCGCGCCGGCAAAGACCACGGAGGATCCGGCGGTTCCCACCGCCATGCCTGCGGCATCGGGCCCGTCCATGCGGCGGCGCTCGGCACGGTAGCGCGAAAGGATAAACAGCGCGTAGTCAATGCCCACGGCAAGGCCAATCATGATGGCCAAGACCGGGGTCATATTATTGAGCTCAATCCAGTGGGTGGCAATGAACATGCCCAGCGCGCCTAGTCCCACGCCGATGACCGCGGACACCAAAGGCATACCCGAGGCCACCAGGGAGCCGAAGGTAAAGATGAGCACGATAAAGGCAACGCCGAGGCCGATGATCTCAGAGGTGGAATTGACCGCGATTTCATCGCCGAAGCCGGCACCATTGCCTTCTACGGTGAGGCCGCGGTCGCGGGCAATATTCATTGCCTCGGTAACGGTGTCTTTATCGGCCTGCTCCACGCTATAGGGCGACTCGGCGTCGAAATTAAAGGTGGTATAGGCAATGGTCTCGTCATCATTGACCATGGCGAGGTTGTCCGCGTCCGCGCGGGCGGATGCTTCCGGCAATCCCATGTCCGTGAACTGGTGTATCACCTGGTCCTGCAATCGAGGCGAGACCTCAAGCGGGTTGCCAAAGCGCGTGGTATCGCCCATCTCTAGGTTGTCCTCGAGGTAGGAGATGGTGGCGTCGATGGCCTCGCGGTTTGCGGGATCAGAAAGCTTCTGGCCGTCTGGGGCCTTGAAGACCACGTTGACCGAGGGCGAGTTGGCAGGATTGCCGCCCTCTGGGAAGAGGTCCATGGTCTTGTAGGTGGCGTCGATGGACGGGGTTCCCTTGATGGAGAACTCGCTCGTCATCGGTTTCATCAGCAAGGCGGCGGCACCGCCGACGGCGGCGAGCAGCAGCAGCCATGCCACGATGACCTTCCACTTATGGAGGAAAGACCAGCGCCCAAGACGATAAAGCAATTTAGCCACGGGTAGATGTACCTTCGCATTCGCGTGGGGGACGGGTTGAACTTTGCCCTAGTGTAGTGGCCATACCCCACAATCCCCTATCGCGAAGCCACCTGCGTCCCAGTTTTCACAGCTGGCGGCCAGCCAGCCGGATTCCCCGTGCCTACCGAAAAATTAGGCAAAAGAAAATCCCGACCTGCGTAAACAGGCCGGGATCCCGGTGCGGTGGCGGCGGGATTTGAACCCGCGGTTGGGGGTTACCCAACAATCGCTTTCGAGGCGATCACCTTCGGCCGCTCGGACACGCCACCGCGTTCCAGACTACGGGAGTGGGCCCGAGCGACAAAATCGCTGCGCCGGCGGGGTGCCAGCGCAGCGAGATGCGGAAACGAGGGACGAGGATTAGTCGTCCTTCAGGCCGCCGATAACCTCGTTGGCCTTGTCCTTGATGCCTTCGGCAGCGTCAGACAGCTTGTCCTTAGCCTCAGAGGTGACCTGGTCGGCCTTGCCCTCGTTAGCTACGTCCTTGTTGTCGGTAGCTTCGCCGTAGGCTTCCTTTGCCTTGCCTACAAGGCCATCCTTCTTGTTTTCCAAATCGCCCATGTTCACTCCTTTGGGTAGATGGTTGTTCTATGACCACCACTATACGCACGTTTAGCGCAGGCCGTCGAAGAATTTCCGGAGCAACCCAGCGCACTCGCCTTCGAGGACGCCGCCGCGGACCTGCGGGGTAAAGGGGGCAGTGGGGGCACGCAGGACATCGATAAGCGAGCCGCACGCGCCGGTCTTGGGCTCGAAGGCGCCAAAGACCACGGAAGAAACACGGGCAGCTTGCAAGGCGCCGGCGCACATGGCGCAGGGTTCTAGGGTGACGACGAGTTCGCAGCCGGAAAGCCGCCAGCCATCGCCGTGCACGCGGACGGCCTGGCGAATGGCCTCGACCTCGGCGTGGGCGGTCGGGTCCGCAAGCTCTTCACGGCGGTTGACGCCGGTGGCAAGTTCGGTTCCGGTGGCGTCGTAAAGCACCGCACCCACGGGGACGTCGCCGGCCGGCGCACGCTTGGCGACGTCGAGGGCGCGGCGCATCCGAGCCTCAGCGCGCAGCAAGGGCTCAGGCGTTATCAATGACGTCTTCCAACTCATCGCCAAAGCCGAGCTCGCCGGCGATGCGCAGCAACATATCGGAAGGCCAGTCCTCATCATTGTCAATGATGTAGCCCACCTGGTCCTCGGATAGACCAAGGTCAGCGAAGATATCGAAATCGCCCTCGCCATAAGGATCGGCCTCTTCGGGGTCCACATCCGGGATTTCATGATCGTTGATATCCATGAAATCGGCGGCGAAGTCATCGTCGACGCCATAGGTGGCGTCCGAGATGAGCATCTTTACCCCGCCCGGCACTGGGCGCACGGCAATAAAATAGGCATCCTCCACGCACAGCAGCGCGAACGCAGCGCCCTCGGAACGCAGGCTGCGCACCGCATTGATGGAGGTCTGCGGATCCTCAAAGTCATCGTTGAAGCTGCGCACCAGCCATTGGCCCGCGTTGCGGGCGACGGTTACTGCGAAGGAGTAATTTTCGTTGCTCATACCTCGTGAGATTAGTCGTGTTGTGCCACAATTGTCATCGTGAGTTCTCAAGATGTTCAACGCCCTATCTGCATTATTGGCCTCGGCCTCATCGGCGGCTCTTTGCTGCGCGATCTCGCCGGATACAATCACCACGTTTTTGGCTACAACCACTCCACGTCCGGCGCCCGCACTGCAGTAAAGCAGGGTTTTGACGTCACCGATGATCTTCCGGCGATTTTGACCCGCGCGGAGACGGAAAACGCGCTCATTGTCATAGCCGTGCCTATGGGCGCGGTGGGCGAGGTGCTCGACGCCATTCAGGAGCACGCGCCGAGCTGCGGTATTACGGACGTCGTCTCCGTGAAGACAGCCGTACGCCAGCAGGTATTGGAGCGCGGAATGGAGTCGCGCTACGTGGGCGGCCACCCGATGGCGGGCACGTCCAAGTCCGGTTGGGATAACTCGCAGAAGGACCTGTTCCGCCGCGCGGCGTGGGGCATTACCTATGACTACGCCGCCGAGTGCGAGGCGCGCGGGGAAAAGATTCCGAAGCAGTGGATTGAGACCTTCACCGAGGTCGTGCGCATGACCCAGATGGTGCACGCAGAGGCGGTTCCTATCCGCGTGGCTAATCACGATGCCGCGGTGGCGCGCATTTCCCACCTGCCGCACGTCTTTGCGGAGATCCTCGCCGTGGTGGGCGATAGCGGCGGAATCCTGGCACAGTCCCTGTCTGCCGGTTCTTTCAAGGACGCTACCCGCGTGGCCGGCACGCACCCGGAGCTGGTGCAGCAGATGTGCGAGACCAATGCGCCGGCGTTGGTGGAGGCTTTGGACGAGGCCTTGGACTTGCTGCGCGATGCCCGCGAGAAGCTCGACTCCCCCGAACCTTCCATCGCTGAGCTTTCCGACGCCGGCTATCGCGCCCGCACCCGCATCGATGCCCGTTCCGGCGCGCGTAAGGAATCGGTCTCCCCAGTCAAGATTTCTTCCCGCCCGGTGCTGCGCCTGCACCCAGGCGGCCCGAAGTGGGTGGCACAGCTGCGCCAATCCGAGTCCCTAGGCGGGCGCATCGAGATTTTCTAGCGCTTTCGGCCCCGCAGGCCGGGAATGCGGGATGCTACCGCGGCGGCAATAAGACCTAGCACTGCTATGCCGGCATAAAGCCAAGCGCGGTCGGCGCTGGTCTGCGGGGTTTTCGGCGGTTCGGGAGTGGTTTCCGCGGTGAGAATCGCTTCCTTATCGCGCCCGCTCACTACTGCCTCGATCCACTCCTTGGTGCCGGCCAGCGTGGTGATAGCCGCACTAGGTGAAGGCAGGTCGGGGTCCCCGTTCGCGGTGCCCGCGGTGGCAAGTCCGGCGAGCTTACCGTCTACAAAGAAGGGGCCGCCGGAGTCACCACCCTGCATGCCGGCTCGGCCGGTGGAGTGTACGTCGAGAATGGCGCTTTCAATTAGTGGCATCGGGCCATCTGGCGCCCCACCCGGCATCGCCTCGCTGGCTGGCACGCTTTCCGTACCCTCCGGCATTTTAAGTCCCGGCATGGCCTCAGCCGCGGGAACGCTTTCTCCACCATCGGCATCCTCACCAGCGTCCGTGGCGACGCCCGCGCCAGCATCCGCGCCAGCAGGTGCGGCGGGGCTACCGCCGAGGAGCTCAGCCACTTCCATTTCCGCTTGGGGCAGCTGACCGCGGCGCGCCATAGAAGAACTACTGCTCCAGCCGTAGAGGGTGCCGCGTTTGCCTGGTTCAGGAACTTGGGTGGAAATCTCTGCGGGTTTTGTATCGGTGACAGGGACGGTGAGGTGGAGAAGGGCGGCGTCGGAAAGCGGGGACAGCGCCCACGAATCAGCGTCGTAGGTGGTTCCGTTGATGCGGGCTTGGGTGCCCTTATTATTCACGGACTCGAGGCAGTGGCGTGCGGTGAGCACCCATTGCGCGGCGACGAGGGTGCCGGTGCAATCACCGAAGCTGCCCACACGGCCGATTTTGAGCTGTGCAACGGTACGGGATTCCTCTGAATCCGCGGCTGGATCCCCATGTTCAAGGGCGCTAGCTGGGGCGGCGGTCAATGCCACAATGCTGGCGGCGAGCAAGGCAGGGAAGATTTTGTGCTGCATGATTAGTCCTTCTTTCCGGCAGGAACGGCGATGGCGATAACTTTGGCGACGGCCCATTCGGCCGGCCCCTTCCCTATCAGGCGGCGCCACAGGGTTGCGATAACGAGGAAGAGGGCGATGAAGGCACAGGCCCAGGCGGTATTGTGCAGGGCGATGTGGCCTTGCCAGTAATAGGCGGTGAGCACGTGCAGGATGTAGATGCTCAGTGACATCGCGCCCAGCGCCGCAAAGGGATAGGCCAGCTTGGGCGCAGTTCGGCCGACAAGCAAGCATAGGTGTAGGACGACTGCGGCGACGGCAATGGACAGCACAATCTCGCCCACTACGCCGGTGTGCCCGGTAAAACGCAGCCAGCCAGGAACGTCCGTAGTAAAGCGGAAGTAAAATCCGATAGCGGCAACGATGCCGGCTATAGCAGTGGAAGCCCACTGCGCGACTGCGCCTTGCTTGCGAATATAGATTTCATAGAGCAGCATGCCGGCGAGGAAATAAGCGACATAGGCCAGCAGTGGGTATACCTGCGGTAGGGTCAGCGGAGCGTATTTCACGGTCGCGGCTACGGTGGCCGCAGCGAATAGGATTAGCTTCCAGGCCCAGTGCAATGGGGGAACCCAGCACAGCAACATCATGGTGATGCCGATTACTACTAGGACGACCTGAATCTCTCCCCCTAGGGGCAGTAGCGCGAGGCCGATGAGTGTAATTATGCAGCCGCGGGCGAGGATGCGCAGAAGCGTCGTCACCGTGAAACTTCGGGCAATGATCATCAATGTGACGCCAGCCAAAATGGCAAAAAGCGCAGCGGGCAGGCCGTTGAGAATGACTTTGGTATGCCACACGAGGGAGGCCATGTGCAGGACTACCATGCCAATAATGGCAAGTGAGCGGGCTATATCAAGCCCAACGATGCGCGAAGATGCGGACACCGAGCGTTCTCCTTCAAGACAGAGGGGAGCGCGTTGCCGCAGTCCCCTTATTAATAAAGACTTTCTTTTTCTACTAAGAGAGTCTGGAAGGTTACTGTGGAAGCTTTATAAGTGTCCTGCATTTTATAAAGGGGTTTCTTAAGACCTATTACTGCAGCGAGAATCCGCCTAATCACGGAAGTTATCATCGCGATTTTTGCGCGACCGAGAGGGATCAGCGGCGAGCTTGAGAAGCGAGGCGCCCATTAAACCAAGCACAACTCCGCCTAGAAGAAGCCACAGGCTCCCAGAACCGAGCCATAGCGCAAGACCCAAGACAATGCCGGCAATGAGACCCGGCAGCAATGAGGAAGGCTTCATAGACGGGCACCTGCGAAATAGATTAGATACAAGAAAAACCGCCCGAAGGCGGCTCAGTTTGTGCGCCCGGAGGGATTCGAACCCCCAACCTTCTGATCCGTAGTCAGATGCTCTATCCGTTGAGCTACGGGCGCAGACCGTTGGTAAGCAGTGCGTGCGCTCTGCTGTGCAACGAGAAATAACTATACCCACGGTCTAGAAAACTACCAAATCCCCAGTTCACTTAGTGTTTACCCACGAGAAGCGGGAAGGCTTTAGGAAGGAATGAGGTCGGCAACTTCGGCGTCGGAAAGCAGGGCGTCCTGAAATGCCTGCAGGGTGGTCTCGTGGTCGAAGTCAATGCCGATGAGAACAATTTCAGCACCAGGGGTAACGCCATTGGCCGCCCAGAGCGAAGCGGGCACGATCTGGAGGTTCGGGCCAGCTTGCTGCCAGGCGTGCGCAACGCGCAGATCGGTATCGATCCAGCAGTACCCCTTGGAACGTACAAGGCCGGTGCTAGCCCGCAGGGCGGCAAGTAGACGCTCGCGATTAAAGGGGCGGTCGGCGCGAAAAACGACGGAGGAAATGCCATATTCCTCGGTCTCGGGGATATGCGGGTTGACCAGTTCTTCGGCGTAGCCGTGATAGGTGGCAGCGGTAGCGGTGTCATACAAGTGGGCATCGAGGACAAGCCGTGGGTCGATAACACCGTTGGTAACAATCACGACGCGGGCGCGGCGGTTCATGGCGCGAACGGTAGCGATGACACGTTCGGTTTCGGCAGCATCAACCAGATCGGTCTTAGTAACAAGGATAAGGTCAGCAAACTCGACTTGGTCCACTAGGAGGTCGGCCACGGTGCGATCATCGCTGGGTGTGGCCTCAATATTCTCAGACGCGAGGCTCTTGCCGCGACGCAGGCAATCAAGAAAAGCGGAAGCATCCACGAGAGAGACCATGGTGTCAATAGGGGCGACGTCGGCAAGCGTGGTGCCGTCCGCAAACTCCCATTCAAAGGTGGCGGCCACGGGCATAGGCTCGGAAATGCCAGTGGACTCGATGACGATCCGATCGAAGCGGCCGGAGCGGGCCAGCTTACCTACGGATTCGATGAGATCTTCGCGCAGGGTGCAGCAGATACAGCCATTGGATAGCTCGACAAAGCGGTCCTCGCCGCGCTCGAGGTGACCTTCGCCGGCAACGAGGGCAGCATCAATATTAACCTCGGAGAAGTCGTTGACGATGACGGCAAGCTTGCGCCCTTCGCGGTTGGCAAGCAGGTGGTTCAAGAGCGTGGTTTTTCCGCTGCCCAAAAATCCGGACAGCACGGTAACGGGTGTAGCCATTCCCTAATGATAATGTTTTTCATTAGGGAATGGCTACGTCACCTAGATTGAAAGGCCGAAGATAGGCACTGCCAGCAAGTACACCGTCAGGGTGATGAGGAAAATGCCGATGATATTGAGGCCAAGGCCACCCTTGATCATCTCGCCGATCTTGACGTAGCCAGAGCCATAAGCAATGGCGTTCGGCGGGGTGGCAACTGGGAGCATGAATGCGCAGGTTGCCGCGAGGGCCACCGGAATGGTCAGGAGAAGGACGTTGATATCGCCATCGGCAGTAAGCCCCACGCCCACGGCGACGCCACCCATAATCGGAATGAACGTAGCCGCCGTAGCCGTATTGGAGGTGATCTCCGTCAAGAAGAGCACCAGCGCAGCCACGGCAGAGACGATGAGGACAACGGGCAGGACGCTAAGACCCTTGGCCATCTCACCAATCCACAGGGACAGGCCGGAGGAATTAAAGACCGAGGACAGCGACAGGCCGCCGCCGAAGAGCAGGAGGACGTCCCACGGCATTTCATTGGCCGTCTTCCAGTCCAGCAAACGGATGCGGCGCTGGTTATCCGCGGGCAGGATAAAGAGCAAGATGCCAGCGGCAATGCCCACGATGGCATCGTCATAGTTCTCAAATTCTTTGAGGACCAACGGCAGGGTAACCCAGGCTGCGGCGGCGAGGACGAAGATGATGCCGGTCATGATCTGGGGGCTGGTCCAGGGGCCGAGGGCTTCAATTTCGTCGTTAATAAGCTCGCGGCCGCCTGGAATATCCTTCATCTCCGGCTTGAAAACGGTGATGAGCAGTGCCCAGGCAATCAGCAAGAAGATTGCTGCAAGCGGCACACCAACTGCCATCCACCGGCCGAAACCAAGGGTAACGCCCCAGGTATCGGCCATATATGCGTTAAGGAAGGCATTCGGCGGGGTGCCGATGAGCGTACCCAGCGAACCGATGGAGGCGGAATATGCGATGCCCAGCATCAGTGCCGTGGCAAACTTCTTCTGTTTATCCCAGCCGCCTACGGTTTCCGCGGTCAGTGCCAGCACCGAGGTGCCGATCGGGAGCATCACCACGGCCGTGGCGGTATTAGATACCCACATGGACAAAAAGCCGGTGGCCAGCATGAATCCCAAGATCAGGCGCTTGGGCGAGGTGCCGATGATCTTCACCACGTACAGCGCTAGGCGGCGATGCAAGTTCCAGCGCTGCAGAGCAAGCGCGATAAGGAAGCCACCCATGAACAAGAAAATGGTGGCGGACGCGTATGGGGCACCCACCTCTTTAATCGTTCCCACACCGGCGAGCGGGAAGATGACCAGCGGAAGCAGCGCGGTGGCGGCGAGCGGAATGGCCTCGGTCATCCACCACACGCCCATCAAGATGGTTACGGCAGCGACGGTGCGGATGGCGCTGAGCGTGTACTCGGCTTCCGGATCTGCACCTGCGGAGCCCTGTACGGTCTCGATCGCATTCGAGGGGAAGAAAAAGAAGACCAGTACGGCCAAACCCAAGCCGATGAAAAGGCCGATGAACTGGCGGCGCCACTCGCTACGCGGCGCTCCGGGGGCTTCGTCACCTTCGGTGTGGGCAGTAGATTCGTGAGTATGCGGGGTGGTCATACCGCGCGCTCCTTCACTTAGAGAGGATTGTGCTGTGGGATATGCTCCGTGTTTCCCAGTTTATTAGCTAGGCCGAGGCAGCAGACCGAAAGTTATCCAGTTCACTGCGAAGCATGCACTGACCATACAAAACATGTGACGCAGAAACCATATCCCGCCACATAGAACTACCCCCGCACCCCCACAGAGCACACACTGCACCTGCCCGAAACCAGAAATGAGTCCACCACTTCCCTACCCCCGAGCTAAGGAACGGCGAGTTAGATTCCCAGTACGGTCTTGGCAATCAGGAAGTAGATAATCAGGCCCGTGGCATCGCAGAAGGTAGAGATAAACGGGTTGGAGAATACTGCTGGATCGGCGCCGATGGTCTTAGCCACGATGGGCATGAGCCCGCCGACGGTCGCAGAAATCGAACAAATCAAAAACAGCGTCGAGCCGATGACGAGGCCGATGCTTAGGCCATAGACCAAGGTGGCCAGTCCCAAGCCAGCTAGTCCCAGCACCGCGCCGAGTAGCATGCCGACGCGCAGCTCGCGCCACATGACGGCAAGGAGATCGCGCGTGCGGACATCGCCCAGCGCCAAAGCACGGGTCACCGTGGTGGCAGCCTGATTGCCGGTATTGCCACCAGTGCCGGTCAGCAGCGGGATAAAGAGCGAGAGGACTACGGCCTTGGCCAATGTGTCTTCAAAAGAATCGAGCACCTGCACCGTCAGTAGCGCAGAGACGGCCAATACGAGCAGCCATACGATGCGCGAGCGCACCAACTTGAGCAAAGGTGTGGATAGGTACGGTTGCTGAAGTGCCTCGGTGCCGCCAGCACGAGCGGAGTCCTCACTATCTTCTTCTTCCACGATGTCCGTAGCATCGTCCCACGTCAACAGGCCAACTAAGCGGTGAGAATCATCCACAATGGGCAACGCAAGGATATCCAATGGGAGGAACCAACGCGCGGTTTCTTCCGCGTCAGCACTAGCACGGGCAAAGATGGGGTCGTGCATAATATCGGCCATGGTCAAAGCGGCATCGGCGGTAAAGATTTCACGCAGGCTCACCACGCCCACCAGGCGCCTATCCTCACGGGTAATGGGCACGGTATAGATGGTTTCCAGCTCATTCGCCGTCTCCTGCAGTTTGAATAGCGCGTCCTTAACGCTCATCTCTGGGTGGATGACGGGCACCTCGGGCGACATGCGGCGTCCCACCGAGCCCTTGTCATAGCCCAACACCACGCCCGTGACGTCGCGCTTGGACTGAGTCAGTGAGCGCAGCAGCCGGTCCGCAATCTCCGCGGGCAGCTCATCCAGCAAAGCCACGCGGTCTTCCGGATCAAGCTCATCAAAGAACTCATAGACATCGGCATTGCCCAGCTCATCGATGATATCGGCCTGGTGCTTTGCATCGAGGGCGTCAAAGACGACGATTGATTTCTGGCGCGGCAGCAAGCGCAGGGCCAAGGCTGAGCGGACGGCATTTTGTCGCTCGACGACGGCGATGAGTTCCTGCAGGGGCACCTTCTCCAGGAGTTCCTGGAGACGTGGGGCCTTGGTGGGGCTAATGGCGTCTTCTTGTTTTAGCCATGCCTCGACAATATCGCTAGCCCGCTCGGTGGTCTCCGCCATGGCCTACCCGCCTTTCCAGCCCCAGGTTATTGACTTCAGCCTTCTTAGACTACGCCATTTGCCCAGAAAATCCGCCAGATATCATCCCTGACTACATGAGGACATCCAAAAGCCACCTCGATAATGGCATCGGGACGACTACAGGAATAGACCCCATAGGGCGAAGGCTGCTAGCAAAGAAACCAGACCGGCAGTACTGGCCAAAATGATTGCATGCGGGAGGGGAGTCTGCGAAGAAAGGGCGACGTCAACAAGCGAGGCACGTTGCCACACCGCCAAGACCAGCGCCAGCACCCCGGCGGCAAGGAGGACGAGCGGCAAGAAGACGCGCACACTCACCGTCCGCATCACACCTAGCAACACTAAGGAAAGGGCCAAAAGGGTGCGCTGCCACGACAGGCGCGTACGCTCTGGTTGCAGGCCGGGATCAAAGGGCTGGTTAGACAAGGAACTCGCCTACCAAAAGCGCACCGGCCACCACCACGATCACAGCAACAAGGACCGGAAGGCCGAAACTAAACGGAAGCGATCGATTCTCTCGCATCGCGCGCTCTGATTGCTTCCAATGCCCCCACGCCACCACGGGCAAGATTATGGCGACTATCAGCATGAAGACCGACACCGCAGCACGCAGGGCGCTTGGAAGGGGAACATCAAAGGCCTCAAGTGCTACTCCGCCAGCAATCAACGCTAGGGAAGTGCGAATCCACGCCAGGAACGTGCGCTCATTAGCGAGCGTGAAACGCGGATCAGGGTCGGTGCCGACTGCAAACACCGAGCGGGGAAACCTCGAGTCACTCATGGGCACCACTTTATATTCATTTATCTCCTACGTCGCGACAAGCCCACGCAAAACTTCGCCTTCCCGTAGCCTCATAGGCACTGGCCAGCCCTCTGAGCAAAGGAGCATCCGCCTCTATGTACCAGCCCGTGTGCAAATTCAGAGTGACCTCCCCAAACGAAGAAAGTTCTTCAGCGAAGAGAACATCGAGCGCGTTAGCACCCCAAATCCGCGCCCCGATCCCACCGGATTGCGCGAGGTCATTATTAACAACGGTCCCTGTCCTACAAAGAACCATACGAAGTTCGATTTTCTCTTTGAGCTCATCCGGATGGACTACATCGTGATTATGGGGCTCTGCCCCTTTGCCCTGACCGGCCTTGCTACCCACCTCGCTGTGCTCATCAGCCTGCCTATCATTGCATTCGGCATTTCCAAGCCCGTTCGCTGGCTGGCCTCGACCCACAATGAGCGCACTCTACTCCGCAAAGCGTGGGCCAATAATTGGCTCGAGTTTTATCCGATACTGATGGGAAACTTCTACCACTTTGATTCCAAGGAAGAAAAGAACCCTATAGGCGATGACCACTATTACTTCCACCGGGCGCGCATCATGGTGTTCTTTCCTGATGGCTCCACGGAAGTACTACCAGAGCTCGCAACCGTGAAGGCTGTCGACTATCCGCCTGAATTGATGAGGTCAGATGGCACCATCTTTGCGAAACGCCCGGCTGATCTGCGTGTGAGCCCCACCATTAATAATGGCTGGGCGCTACTGACCGTGCTCGCCGGTGACCCCGTATCCGCCGGCACTCCCGATATCGGCTTGAATGAGCAGCAGATAGAAGCAGCGCTTGCCCAAGTGGAGCGTGAGTGGGCACCCGGCATTCTGAATTAACCCGCCGCAGCGAGTTATAGTCGGTCCATGATTGAAGTTGCCGCCGTAGTTTTCCGTAATTCCTTTGGCCATGTCCTCACCGTGCGCAAAGATTCTTCCACCAAGTTCCAACTGCCCGGCGGCAAGCTTGAGGCTGGCGAAACCCCCGCACAGGCCGCAGCCCGCGAGGTTGCAGAAGAAATCGGCGTTGACGTCCGCCTCCCAGAGCTTTCCCCGCTCGGCATCTTCGACGCACCGGCCGCCAATGAACCCGGTGAAACCGTACGCGGGCATATCTTTACTTATCCACGCCCCGTCCTTGCCCGAGCGGCTGCCGAGATTGCCGAAGTCGCATGGGTAGACCCCACCAACCCAAAGCGGGAGCTCGCTCACCTGCTGCGCGACGAGGTCTTTCCTGCCCTGGAATCCTAAGGCCCCGCTTGGTCCCTTAGGAATTTCCTATTGCGGCTCCTAAGGGGGCAACCTAGAGTTATTTTCATCAGAATTGAGCGATGAAAGGACTGTCCTCCGTGCCGCAGCAATCCACACCCGGACCTATCGTGACGATTACTTTCCTCGTCTTAGGAGTCATTAGCTCTATTATCGCGATTCTCATGGTGCCTGCCCTCTTCCACGAGGTCACTTCCCTGCGCGCTGCGGCGTTTACCGGAAGCTTTATTTTCGGCACCGGCATGCTCACACTTTTCCGCCGCTGCGCCAAGTACCAGCACAAATAGCAGATTTCTCCGCTGCATAGAGCCGACGAGAATAGAAAGCGCGAATTAAAAATCCCGAGCGCGCACGCTCGGGATTAGATGGCGGAGATGAGAGGATTCGAACCTCCGGACCCCAGAAGGGTCAACTCCTTAGCAGGGAGCCCCATTCGGCCGCTCTGGCACATCTCCACGGTTCACAAGGAACCTCGTTTGAGAATACCTGCCTGCCCCGCCGCTGCCAAACTAGCCCCCTGCTTTCGCTCCCGCAGCAAAGGCGCAGGCCCTAAAGTGGTATCCATGATTCGCTCCGACCTGAAAGCCATCCCTGCCTACGTCGCTGGTGCGCGCAATGATGACGCACTCAAGCTTTCCTCCAATGAGGCCGCGCACCCGCCCCTGCCAGAGGCAGCCGCGGCCATGGCAGAGGCCGTGACGAAGGCTAATCGCTACCCGGATTTTGCGGCCACCGCGCTGCGCGAGGACCTCGCCGCGCACCTGGGCGTGGATTATGGACAGGTTGCGGTGGGCACCGGATCGTCCGCACTGTGCCAACAGTTGGTGGAAATTGCCGCTACCCCTGGTGAACAAGTCCTCTTCCCGTGGCGCTCCTTCGAGGCCTACCCCATCTTCGCCCAGGTGGTGGGAGCCCACCCCATCCCGGTTCCGCTCAGCACAGACCAGCGCGTGGACCTTCCTGCCATGGCGAAGAAAATCACGGATAAAACCAAGCTTATCTTCGTGTGCAACCCCAATAACCCTTCCGGCACCACAGTGACCAAGGACGAGTTCGCCGCCTTCATGGATGCTGTGCCTGCCGATGTCCTCGTAGCCCTCGACGAGGCCTATATCGAATACAACCGCGCCACCGACACCCCGCTGGGCACGGAGCTAGTGGGCACCTATCCCAACCTGGTGTGCCTGCGCACCTTCTCTAAGGCCTATGGGCTGGCCGGAGTACGCATCGGTTATGCACTTGGCCCGGAAAATATTATCGAGGCCCTCAATAAAGTGGCCATCCCCTTCTCCGCCAGCACCGTGGCGCAGGTTGGTGCCCGCACGGCACTGGCGGCGCAGGATTCGCTGCGGGAGCGCACCGATGAGGTCGTCGGCCAGCGCGAGCGCTTAGAAGCAGCCCTGCAGGACTGGGGCGTGCCGCATTCCGAGGCAAACCATGTCTGGCTGCCGGCTAAGAATCTTGCCAGTCTTGGCACTCCACAGGAAGTAGCCGCTCGCCTGGCCGAACGCGGCGTGCTCGTGCGCGCATTTAGCGAAGGCCTACGCATTACCGTAACCACCGAGGAAGAAACCGACACCCTGCTGCAGGCGTGGAACGCAATCATAGGAGGCTAAATGCGATCACTCATTAACTTCGCCCTGAACGTCTTTGCCATCGCGGTGGCGCTGTGGGCGGTGGTCACCGTCATTCCCGGCATCACCATCACCCCGGCCGAGACCGGCAATTTCATCGCCATTGCCATCGTCTTCATCATCATTAATGCAGTGGTCATGCCGGTGTTGCGTGTCCTTGGCGCACCGCTGACCTGCTTGACGCTTGGGCTGTTCTCCCTAGTCATTAACGGCGCGGCGCTGATCATTGTGGAATGGGCGCTCAATGCGCTTGACCTCGGAATTGGCCACCTTGTCATCGACTCTTGGGGCGCCGCGATTATCGGCGCCATCGTGCTGTCCATCGTCAGCAGCGTCATCAACTTCTTTACGAGCCCGCTCCGGCAGCGCGATTAGCCGCCCGCAAATGGCGGCAACACGTCCACGCGGGTCACGCCAGCCAGTGGGGAATCCATGGCGGTGTTCCCGGCGCCGTCGATAAGAAAGCTACAGCGCCCCAATACCTCCTTCAGGCTCATGCCAGCCTCGGTGGTTCCGGCATGTTCCCTGCCCAGCTGCGCCACCAGATCACCCAAGGTGGCGGGGGCTTCTACCTGCTCAGAAGCCACGCCCGCAGCGGCGCGGGCGGCGGCGAAATAGTGAACGGTCAACATGCCCTCTACTATGCCCCGCACGCCCGTGCCATGTCGAGACCGCGGGTAAACTAGCCGCCATGCGCACACCCAAGACTCACGCGCGCGAGGTCGCCGCGGCCCTGCCCGCACGCCAAGCCACCACCGTGCCCCTCACCCAAGCGCAGGATATGGTTCTGGCTGCGGATGTCCACGCCGGCTTCCCCTCCCCTCGCTTTGATAACTCCCAGATGGATGGCTACGCCCTCCCGCAGTGCACGGCCGGAACCTACCCGGTGGGCCCCACCATCGCGGCCGGCACTGAGCCCGCCCAGGTACTCGACAGCCCGCTTTCCAACGCCTGCCCCATCATGACCGGCGCCAAGGTACCGGAAGGAACTGCAGCCATCGTGCCCATCGAGCGCTGCGAACCACAAGAATTCCTCGCTCCGGGTGACCGCATTACCGTGCCAGAGACCTCGCCAGGCCAATTCATCCGCCGCACCGGCTCCGACCTGGAAAAAGGCGCCCTCCTCGCCGCCCGCGGCGATAAGCTCACGCCGGTGCGCTTGGCCGCCCTCGCTTCCCAAGGAATCGACGAGGTAGAGGTCTACCGCCCCGCCCGCATCCTCATATGCACCGGCGGCGCTGAAATCGGCCACGGCAGCGCCGCCATTCCGGATGCCAATGCACCACTCTTAACGGCAATGGCCGGCCGCGCCGGCATCGACGTCGCGGGCTATATCACTACCGACGATGACCCACAGGCCCTAGAGCGCGCTTTCACAGAAGCCATCGCGCAACACCGCCCGGACGCCATCATTACCTCGGGCGGAATTTCCGCCGGGAAATTTGAAGTAGTCCGCCAGGTACTCGATGGCTGGTTCGGCCATGTGGACCAGCAACCCGGCGGCCCGCAGGGCATTGCCACTTTTCACGACACCCCAGTGATCTGCTTGCCTGGAAACCCCATTTCCACGTTGGTGAGTTTCCGTCTCTTCGTTGCCCCTGCGCTCGGTTGGGCTCCGCAGCCTTTCCGCGTCCCCCAGGCCGCGAGTATCGACGGCCTCCCGCACAAGGACCAATTTCGCCGCGGGCGTGTCGATTCGCATGCCCACATCCTCGGTGGCGCCAGCTCCCACCTGCTCGCCCAAGCGGCAGACGCCACCCATCTCATCCGCATCCCTGCCGATCAACGCCTCGAAGCAGGCGAGGAAGTAGAGGTCTACCCACTATGAGCCCACAGCGCACTGCCATCGTCATCGTCGCTTCTACGCGCGCCGCCGCGGGCATCTACGAAGATCGCTCCGGCCCCATCGCGGTGGACTTCTTGCGCCGCAAGGGCTTTGACTGCCCCGACGCGCGCATCGTCCCCGATGCCGATATTGCCGCCGCTGTTGCCGCCGCCTTTGCGGAAAAGCCCGCGGTCATCCTGACTTCTGGCGGCACCGGGCTCACGCACGATGACCAGACGGTAGAAGCCGTAGCACCACATATCACCCGCGAGCTGCCCGGCATTGCGGTGGCCTTCTGGCAGAAGGGATTGGAAACCGTGCCCACCGCGGTGGCTTCTCGCGCCGTTGCCGGCGTCAATGATTCCACCTTTGCCATAACTCTTCCCGGTTCTACCGGCGGGGTAAAAGACGGCTGCGCGGTTTTGGAAGAATTAATCGTTCCGATCGTCGATATGTTAGAAGGAAAACATGAGCACTGATCCCTCCTATGTGGCCGAGCAAACCGGCTGCACCATTAGCACGCTGCTGAGCGATCAACCTCTAGAATCCCTCCTTGCCGCTGCCAAGGAGGAGACTGCCACGGCCGCCATGGGTGCCGTTGTCACCTTTGAAGGCATTGTCCGCGATCACGATGGCGGCCGGCCGAATGTCACCCTACTTTCCTATAGCGCCCACCCATCCGCACCAGAAAAACTGCAAGAAGTCACCGATTCCGTTGCGGCCAACCACCCAGTGCGCCTGTGGGCCGCCCACCGTACAGGTGATCTCAAGGTCGGTGACCTAGCCTTTGCCGTAGTAGCGGCCGCCGCGCACCGCGGCGATGCCTTCCGTGCCGCCGAGGAATGCGCCGATCGCGTCAAGGCGGAGGTCCCCATCTGGAAGGAACAAAGCCACGGCGATGGCTCCACCAATTGGGTGGGCCTGGAATGAGCACCCGCTATGCCCGCCAGGAAGCGCTCTGGGGCGAGGAGGGACAGCGCAAACTCAGCGAAGCCCACGTAGCGGTCATTGGTGCCGGCGGCCTGGGCTCCCCGGCCCTGCTTTACCTAGCCGGGGCGGGCGTGGGCCGCATTTCGCTTTTTGACGACGACGTGGTCTCCCCCTCCAACCTGCACCGCCAAGTCATCCACACCACCGCCGCCATCGGCACGCCGAAGACGGATTCCGCCGCGGCCGCCGTCCGCGCGCTCAATCCAGAGGTGGACATCACCTGTCACGGCCGCCTCGAATCAGCGACGGCACTAAAACAATTGCGCGGCTGCGATCTCATCCTCGACGGCACCGATAACTTCGACGCCCGCTACCTCAGCTCTTGGGCTGCCCACGAGCTCGGCATCCCACACGTATGGGCCTCCATCCTCGGCTTTGATGCCCAGCTCAGCGTTTTCTGGTCCGGCCACGGCCCCGTCTACGAAGACGTCTTCCCCACCGCTCCCGCACCCGGTGAGGTTCCTTCCTGCTCGCAGGCCGGAGTCTTAGGCCCGGTGGTCGGCGTTGTCGGCTCGGCCATGGCCCTCGAAGCCCTCAAACTCATCACCGGCGTGGGCACTCCACTCATCGGCACGCTCGGCTACTTCGATGCCCTTTCCGGTACCTGGGAATACATTCCCCTCCAGTCCACCGGCGCACAACCCACCAAGCCTGCCGACGCCCCCGATGTCCGCGATATTCCCCCACACGCCCCGCTTATCGACGTCCGCACCTCCCCCGAGCGTGCCCAATCCGCGATCCCCAATTCCACGCACTTTGAGCTCGACCGCATCCTCGGCGGCGAAAACCCCGACATCGAACCGGATGCTCCGGCCATTATCTACTGCGCCAGCGGAATGCGTTCCGCACACGCCGTCGATGTCCTTCGCAAGCGCGGCTTCACCAACGTCGTCTCCCTGCGCGGCGGTATCAATTCCTGGCTCGAGCAGCAGTAACCGAATTCCCCTTGGCAAGACCGCAGCCTATCGGTCGATTTTGGTCTTATGCTCCTTATTCCGCGCAAAAAGGAACCATACAAGTGGCCCGAGGAACGGGTAGGCAAATGCCGCCATCGCCAGCAGTATTTTGACCCCTACGCTATATCCCGCGCGAATGATGGATATGAGCGAAGCCACCCAAAAGACCAACAGAGCGATAACGATGACGGCACCTATCCCGCCCGCAAGCCAGCCATATGATTCTGGTACCTGTTCTTCGGCCAAGTAGGAAATATAATTTGTCATAGTCACCTCGACGTTAACGGTGTTTGAAAGTCCGTAGCTCAAGGTAAGAATTCAAGGTAAACGCTGTCTGGCCGTGGACTTAATTTTCACTGTCACCCAGCGAAACCATCCAAAACGTGAGCAGGCACCCTACCGAATCGGTAGGGTGCCTTAATACTGCACTCCCTTACTCAGAAGCTATAAGCTTCTATGCTCCTTTAACTTCGAAAGGAAGCTTAGGCAGGCGCGGAGACGGCGGGATTTGAACCCGCGGAGGTATTACCTCGCCGGTTTTCAAGACCGGTGCATTCGGCCGCTCTGCCACGTCTCCATGCTGTTCTTCGAAAACACTCATCGTGCCTACGAAGCAACTTGGTCAGTGTACTAAATAGATAGCCCGGTTTCCCAAAAAGCCACCTGCAACACTGAATGTCACCGTAGAATACTCCGAATTCAGTGGCTCAGAACACACAAGATTCGTTAGATTGGATCCATGACTACAACACGCATGAAGGCCATCGTTCAGACCGACCCGCAGGATCGTCGGTCCTTAGAGCTCCGCGAAGTCGATGTCCCGCAGCTGCGTCCAGGCGAAGTGCTTGTGAAGGTGCAGGCGGCCGGCGTTAACCGCGGCGATATCCTGCAGACGATGGGTGCCTATCCGCCACCACCGGGGGCGTCGGAAATCTTGGGCTTAGAAGCAGCAGGCACCATCGCCGATGCCGGAGATACGAACTGGGAGGTAGGCACCGAGGTGGGCTGCCTGCTTGCCGGTGGTGGCTACGCCGAATACGTCGCGGTTCCGCAGGACCAGCTGCTTCCCGTGCCCAAAGGGTTGAGCGTTGAGGAAACTGCAGCGGTGGTTGAGGTCGGGTGCACCGTGTGGTCCAACCTGGGCATCGAGGCAGGCCTTCACGAGGGCCAACGCGTCCTCATCCATGGCGGAGGCGGCGGCATTGGTACTTTTGCCATTCAGGTAGCCAAGGCGCTCGGCGCAGAGGTAGCGGTGACGGCCGGGTCACAGGAGAAGTTGGAGCGTTGCCGCGAGCTGGGCGCCGATATTCTCATCAACTATAAGGAGCACGACTTCGTAGAAGAGTTGAAGGGAAGCTGCGATGTCATTCTGGACATCATTGGCGCGAAATATCTGGAAAAGAATATGAAGTGCCTAGCTAAGGACGGCAAGCTCATCATCATTGGCATGCAGGGCGGCACCAAGGCGGAAATCAACTTGGGCGCCATGCTGCCCAAGCGCCTGACCATCCAAGGCACGACGCTGCGCGCCCGCGACTTAGAAGACAAGGCACAGATTGTGGCGGGCACGGTAGAAAATGTGTGGCCCATGTTGGAAGACGGCCGCGTAAAGCACGCGCTGCACGCCACTTACCCGCTTGCCGACGCCGCCCAGGCCCACACCGCCCTAGACAGCGGCGAGGTCACCGGCACCTTGGTGCTTACCGTTTAAGCCAGCGAGGCTACGACGCGGATGAGATGCTCAACGTCGTGATAGGTGTTGAACGGGCCGAGCGCAACGGTTACGGCGCCGCCGATTTCTTCCACGCCCATCTCCGTGAGCAACGGGGTCTGCGGGGCAAGCGTGGTAACAAGGCCGTTATCAAAGAGGCGCTTGTGCACGGTCTCGGCCGGAACACCCTTTACTGCGAAGGTGAGGCGCGGCAGGCGATCGTCGGAGGCGCCTGCGGCAGCCTCCCCGGTCACGCCAAGAATATGCACGGCGGGCAGGGTGCTCAAGAAGGAATAGAGGTCAGCGCGCAGATCCTCCAAGTAGACGCTGAGCGCATCCATGGAGGTGCGCAGGCGCTTGCGGCGCGAGCCGCTCTCCCCACCGGCGAGGGCGGCAAGATGGTCCACGAGCGGTCCGACACCGCCGGCCAAGCCAGAGGAAATGGGTGTTTCCAGCTTGCGAGAACCCTTGCCGGTATGCACCGGATCGAGGGCGTCGAGGCGGCGGAACATGCGGGTATCGCGGAAGACAAGCGCCGCTAGCTGCGGTCCGCCCAGCAATCCCAGGTCGAGGCCTAAGATATCGGCGCCGAGATCATCGAAGTTGATGGGGCGGTAGGGAGCGATCGCAGAGACGTCGAGAAGCGTCCAGGCGCGGGAGCGCTCATGGACGGTGTCAATGATCTCAGCGGCCGGGGATACCGTACCCAAAAGCTCGTGCGCGGCGGAGAAGGCAACGAGGCGCGTGGAGCCATCGACCAGCTCGGCAAATTGGAAACCTGGCAGCTCACCCGTGCCCAAGTCTGGCTGGGCCCAGCGGGTCTCTGCCTTGACCTCAGAAAATGCCGAGTACAAAGACGGCGGATCCAGCTTGGAGAGCACCACCGAGGAATTGCTGCCCAACAGCGGACGGGCCGCGTGCGCCAAGGACTGGTACAACACGGACAAGGACGGGCCAAGCACCACGCGGTCTGCCTTGGACCCGGTCAGATCCGCTACAGCCATGCGTGCGGCGGTGTAATTACCATCGCCTTCCAAACGGCCCGGCGCGGGCGTGGCAGAGTGGGCACCGCCTGGACCCTCCTGGGTGGCCACCGCAGTGGACATCCGGAAGGAGCGCGCCACGCCGGAGGCGACGCGCTCAGAAATTTGGGGCACCGCGTGCGCGTTGAGGTAGGTCCAACCATCAGATAGCCCGGTGTATAAACCGCGCACACTGAATACGTCGTAGTGTGCCGAAGCTCCTGCTGGCATTACGGTCCCCTTCTTTATCGCACTAGGCATCGCCACACAGTGGCGGTCGGTTCCCTACTGTATACGCGTTTGCCCCAAGTTTCCCAAATCTGGATTTTCGCTGTATATCGCTGTTTTCGCAGGCTGGCGGCGTGTAGTTCCCGTTTGCCCAGCCCGCACGCTAGGGTGTTGAGCGTGCAAGATAACAATCAACTGCGCGCTGATATCGCCCGCATGACCTCCCAGCCAGACAGCGAGGCCACCCCAGCGTCCCAGTCCGAGACCCTCAAGGCCGCCTTCGCGGACCTGGTGCAGGGTGCACAGCAGCGCGAGCTGTGGTTCAAACTGGGCATTCAAGATATTAAGCAGCGCTACCGCCGCTCTGTCCTGGGCCCGTTTTGGATCACCATCGCCACCGGCGTGATGGCCCTTGCCTTGGGCCTGTTGTATTCCATGCTCTTCCAGATTCCCGTCGCGGAGTTCCTCCCCCACGTCACCGTGGGCCTTATTATGTGGACCTTCATCTCGGGTTGCATCAAGGAAGGCTCCACCGTCTTCATTGACAATGAGGGCTTGATTAAACAGCTCCCCGCCCCGCTGTCGGTGCACGTTTACCGCTTGGTATGGCGCCAGACACTGTTTTTGGGCCATAACCTCATCATCTGGTTGCTGCTTATCCTTATCTTCCCGCGCAGCCTAGGCTGGGAGTTCTTCCTGTTTATCCCTGGTTTGGCATTGCTGTTGGTCAACGGCGTATGGGTCACGATGTTCTTTGGCATCATCGCTACCCGCTTCCGTGACGTCGCTCCGCTGCTAGAAGCACTGACCCAGCTGCTGTTCTACGTCACCCCCATTGTGTGGATGACCAATACCTTGAAGGACCAGGGCGGTGCGGTGGCCGGCCGCGCCCGCATCGCGGAGATCAACCCGCTCTACCACTACCTGGAAATCGTCCGTGCGCCCATGATCGGCGAGCCGGTGGCCGCCTACCACTGGTGGATCGTCATCGGCTGCACCGTTCTCGGCCTGCTCATCGCCGGCTTGGTCATGCGCAAGTGGCGCTTCCGCGTCAGTTACTGGGTTTAAGCCCACGCCCTGCACTTCCTGAGATTCCTCGAAAGGATACAGACTGATGGTCTCGATTGATACGTATAACGCGTGCGTGGACTTTCCCATCTTTGATGCCAAATCCCGCTCGCTAAAGAAGGCCATGCTTTCTTCGGCCGGCGGCGCCATTGGCAAAAATGCCCAGAACACCGTCGTGGTGGAGGCGCTAAAGGATATTAACCTGCACCTGCGCGAGGGCGACCGCGTGGGTTTGGTGGGCCATAACGGCGCCGGCAAGTCCACCCTGCTGCGCCTTTTGTCTGGCATTTACGAGCCCACCCGTGGTTCTGCCGATGTGCGCGGCCGCGTGGCCCCCGTCTTTGATTTGGGCGTGGGCATGGACCCAGAGGTCTCTGGCTACGATAACATCATTATCCGTGGCCTCTTTTTGGGCCAGTCCATCAAGCAGATGAAGAAAAAGATGGATGAGATTGCGGAGTTTTCTGAACTCGGCGATTATCTCTCCATGCCGCTGCGCACCTATTCCACCGGTATGCGCGTGCGCTTGGCGCTCGGCGTGGTGACATCCATTGAGCCGGAAATCCTGCTGTTGGATGAGGGCATCGGCGCCGTGGACGCCGCTTTCATGGCCAAGGCCCGTGTGCGCCTGCAAGAGCTGGTGAAGCGCTCCGGTATCCTGGTCTTTGCCTCCCACTCCAATGACTTTTTGGCGCAGCTGTGTAATACCGCGCTGTGGATCGACCATGGCGAGATCCGCTCGGTGGGTGAGGTTTCCGAGGTCGTCGGTGAATACGAAGGCCCTAAGGTGGGCGAGTATGTACGCGACCTGCGCGAGCGTTTTGAAAATGAGGATACGAGCGACAATTAGCAGCGCTCTTTTTCGCATCTCGCTTCCGCTGCGCGGAGTGTTTCTGCGCTAACCCGCGCCAGCCCGGTGGCAAGATGGAGCCCATGACTGCCACCCTGACTTCCACCGGTTCCACCGCCGCCGTCATTGTTACCCATCAGCGCGCCGAGCTACTGCGAGCCTCGCTTGAACAGGTAGTCCACCAAACCCACCCTGTGCAGTGGGTAGTCGTGGTGGATAATGGCGCGGAAGATGCGGTGCGCGAACTCGTCGAATCCATGGCGGGTGACCGGGGCGTCTACGTACCTTCGGAAACCAACCTGGGCGGCGCTGGCGGCTTTGCACTGGGCTTTCTCACCGCCCTTTCCTTGGGCGTCGATGCCGTGTGGTGCGCTGATGATGATGGCCGCCCCGCCGATCACACGGTACTAGCGGAGCTGTATCGAGTGGCCGAAGCCAACCGCCTGCATGAGGTATCCCCGGCGGTATGCAATATTGACGATCCCGGCCGCCTCGCCTTCCCCCTGCGCCAGGGGCTGGTATGGCGCCGCCGGATGGAGGAACTGGAAGGCGATTTCCTGCCCGGCATCGCCTCGCTTTTTAACGGTGCGCTGATTTCCGCCGCGGCCATGGAGATCATTGGCGTGCCGGACTACCGCCTGTTTATCCGCGGCGATGAGGTGGAATACCACCGCCGGCTGGCCAACTCCGGACTCTCCTTCGGCACGGCGCTGACCACCAGCTACCTACATCCGGACGGATCGGATGAGTTCAAACCCATCCTGGGCGGCAAGATGCATACCCAGTACCCAGAAGGTGAGTTCAAGCGCTTTTTCACCTACCGCAATCGCGGATACCTGCTGTGGCAGCGTGGTATGCGCAAGCTACTGCCGCAGGAATTTGCCCGCTTTGGCTGGTTCTTCTTGGTCCAGCGCCACGACCCAGCCGGCTTTATCGAATGGCTAAAACTCCACAACCGCGGGCGCCAAGAAGATTTCCGCCGCCCTAACCAGGGCTAGGACGGATCCTGCTTGGCGACGACCCTGACCCCCGCCTTCCTAAAAATAATCCAGCGTTGCGCCGCAAAGTTCACCACGGTCGCGGTGCCCTGCGAGATAGCAAAGGCCACCACGAGGGAAAGGGTCGAGTTCCACTCCCAGTGGACGTCGAAAAGCTCAAAAAGGACCTTATAGGCCACCATATTGACCACGAAGGTCACGCCGTAGGTGGCAAGGACACCGGCGAAGCGCACCGCGGTGGCTTCGGCCTGGAAGGTCCAGCGGCGATTGAGTAGATAGGCTGCCCAGGTACCGATAATAAAGCCCACCGCACGGGCGGGGTCGGCGCTAAGCAGGCCGAAGCCGATCTGCAGGAGCCAGGTTAAGGAGACGTCGATAAGCGCGGCAAGCGCCCCCGTCACAGCGAACTTGGCGCTTTGCGCGCGCAGGCTGGTCGAGCGCGAAGCCCGCTGAGCCACGCCGCGCCGCGTCCGTGAGGAGGCTGCTGCCATCTATTTTTCCTTAAAGATAAAGGCCCTTTGAATGGCAAAGTTGGTCACCGTGGCCACGCCTTGGGCGATGACGAAGGCGATGGTGTCTTTTACCGCACCCTCAAAGCCGAGAGCCATAAGCGGCTCATTGAGCACCCAGTACAGGAAGTTTTGGACCGCAAAGGTAGAGGCGTACAAAATGCCCACGGTCGCGGCTGTGCGGCCAGACACCTTGGCCCCAAAGGTCCACCGCGCATTGGCCAGGTAGGCGGCGATGGTGCCAAAAACCCAACCGATGGCTTTGGCGGCGGAACGGTGCAGCCCCAGATAGGTCAATAAAAGCGTGAGACCATAATCAATGGCGGCGGTAAATACGCCCACGGAAATAAAACGCACCAGCTGGGTGTGCAGCGAGGTGGATGAGGGCTTTACTTCTACGGCGTCGTCAGCGGAATTAGTCACGAGTGAGTAGCCTACCCGCGCAAGAGCGCTCGGTACATGTCCAACCGATCCACCGGCGCGGCGGATTCGGTGCCATAAGCGCCGATCTCGGCCAATTGCTGTAACGACGCCGCGCAAAGCTGCCGCACGTCGGCCCCGGAGAGTGCCGTGCCATCGTCATTGACCCAGCCGAGCGCATCCATGGTGGTCTCCACGACGGAATCGGTCAGCTCCGCGCCGCCCATGCAGGAAAGGGCAAGCGCCATGGACCAAAAGGCGTCTTTGCCTTCATGGGTCACCTCGCGCGGCAAGCTGGCGAGCACGCGGGAAGCATGCGGTGATAGGTCGGTTTCCCTGCCTAGGTCCATCGCTTGCAGCAGCGGGACGAAGTCATAGAGTTTGGTGCGCTCAATTAAATCGCGCACGGGGGACGATACCGCGGAAAAGACCTCATCGGTAACTTCCTGTCCGGTCAATTCACGGTTCACGCTGGTCAGCTCAAAGGGCTGAAAGAGTGATCCGGAGCCGCCCACGCACAGCGCCTCTGGGGTGCCATTATCGCGGGGATAGATCTCGGCTACTACCAGCTCGAAGTCCCACAGTCCCCAGGCGAAGTCGACTTGATCCCCTTCGCGCCACAGGAATTCGGAGACCTGGCGCTCCGGATCGATGCGCGGGCCACGGGCTTCGGTGTGTTCATAAAAGTGCCAGGGAGATTCCTCCTCCGGCAGGCCAAAGCAGATACGCAGAACGCGGTGTAGCTCGGTAAAGGTCAGAGCATCGCTAAAACCAATCTGGCGGTGCACCTCGCCATCGGCGCGAATATTCGCGGCTTGGCAGATGATGGTGAGGGGCTCGCGTTTGAGGGATACCACGCCATCGGCGCGTTTGGCCCGCGCCTGTGCGATATCGGTGACCCCTGCATTCATGAGCCCCACCATACGCAAGTTTTAGGAAGCTAGTTTTGCAATATCGCGCGCTTCCAGCTCACTAATGAGGAACGTCAGTGCCGCCCCAATGGCGCCCAAGAGGGTCCACGGCCGCTTGGCACCGCGCTTGCGCAGGAACTTCACCATCCGGCGGGAAAGGGCAACGTTCATCCACCCGCCCAGGATGAGCAGCAGCACCACTGCGGCAAAAATAGCCCAGGGCTTGAGGCCTTGATCGTCACTATCCTGCGGCGAGCGCGGCTCATCGCCGTCCTGCTCAGCGTGCGCGTTGGTATAGGCCACCAGGGCGCCAAAACCAAAGAAAGACAAGGTATAGGCAGTAATCAAACCGCCTTTGGATTTAATCCAATCCGGATAGGAGGTCGCAATGCCCACGGCGGCGGCCTGGGTAATGCGACCAGCCAGAGTGTCATCGAGGGCGTAGTTGTCTTGGCGCTGATCGTGCGTCTCACGGTTGTTGGTCATAGCGACTACTTTAAGCGGCGGTAAGCTAATGCGCATGTACTCGGAAAAGACAAAGCATATGACGCCGGCGCAGCAGGCGGCTCAGGATGTGCGTGCAGAGGACGATAAGCGCAACGGCCACTTCGAGGCCACGGAGCATACCGATGTGCCGTTGAGCCCTTTCATGACTCGCCTGATGGCAGAGGAATTGCCCATGCTGGACTCCTCCTCACGGGCTCGCGTCTATGAACTTTTGCGGGAGTATGACGGCCCGATTATTGAATCCCAAGAGGAACTGCCGGAGGAGATCCGCGCGCTCATGGATCTTTAAACGGGCACATTCGGGCAGTACAAGCGTCCGTTTTGTTCTGAATATCACTCGCGTCACTCCGCCTACCCTTGTGTGAGCTAGGTAGGCTAGAGATCCGACATACATCCGTCGAGCAAAGAGTAAGAGATGGAATTACATACCACTGAAAAGTCCCTGCACGGCTGGGGCCGCACCGCCCCGACGACCGCCCACGTGCTCTCCACCGAAGACGTGGACGTGATCAAAAAGGCCGTGGCTCAGGTTGCAGAAGATAACTCGGATAAGCCCGCCCACCTGCGCCGCGGCGTCATCGCCCGCGGTATGGGCCGCTCCTACGGTGACCCCGCCCAAAACGGCGGCGGCTTGGTCATCGACATGCAAAAGCTCAATAAGATCCACTCCATCGACCCAGAGTCCGCTCTGGTGGACGTCGATGGTGGTGTCACCCTAGACCAGCTGATGAAGGCTGCCCTGCCTTATGGCCTGTGGGTTCCGGTTCTGCCGGGTACCCGCCAGGTCACCATCGGTGGCGCAATCGGCCCAGATATTCACGGTAAGAACCACCACTCCGCCGGCTCCTTTGGTGACCACGTGGTCTCCATGGAGCTGCTCGTGGCCGATGGCCGCGTGCTGCACCTGACCCCGGAAGGCTCCGAGGATGACCCGAGCGGCGACCTCTTCTGGGCCACCGTTGGCGGCATGGGCCTGACCGGCATCATTCTGCGCGCCACCATCCGCATGACCAAGACGGAAACCGCCTACTTCATCGCGGATACGGACCGCACCGATAACTTGGATGAAACCATCGCCTTCCACTCCGATGGCTCCGAGCACAACTACACCTATTCTTCCGCCTGGTTCGATGTCATCTCACCAGAACCAAAGCTGGGCCGCTCCACCATTTCCCGCGGTTCGCTGGCCACCCTGGCGCAGCTGGAAGAGCTAGCCCCGAAGCTGGCCAAGGACCCACTGAAGTTCAATGCGCCGCAGCTGATGACGGTGCCGGATATCTTCCCGTCCTGGACCATGAATAAGCTCTCCCTCTCCGCCGTGGGCTTGGCGTACTACACCATGGGTGCACCGGCGAAGAACCAGGTCAAGAACCTGACGCAGTTCTACCAGCCGCTGGATCTCATTGGCGAGTGGAACCGCGGATACGGTTCCAAGGGCTTCCTGCAGTACCAGTTCGTGGTACCGACCGAGGCTGTGGAGCCGTTCAAGGAGATCATCCGCGATATGCAGCGCTCCGGCCACTACTCCGCCCTCAACGTGTTCAAGCTCTTCGGTGAAGGCAACCGCGCGCCGCTGTCCTACCCGATGCCGGGCTGGAACGTCTGCGTGGACTTCCCCATCCGTCCGGGCCTGGGCAAGTTCCTGGATGACCTGGACCGCCGCGTGATGGAATTCGGCGGCCGCCTCTACCTGGCCAAGGAATCCCGCACCTCCGCCGAAAACTTCCACAAGATGTACCCGGGCATGGAAGGCTGGCTGAAGACCCGCAACGAGATCGACCCGACCGGCGTCTTTGCCTCCGATATGTCCCGCCGCCTCGAGCTGCACTAATCACTGGAAATAACACCTTTAAGGAGATTTACTGACCATGCTTAATGCAGTAGGCCAAGCACAACACATCCTGCTTCTGGGCGGCACCTCTGAGATCGGCCTCGGCGTCGTCTCCGAGTTCCTGCAGCGCGGCCCGGCCAAGGTCACCCTGGCCGCCCGCCCGGAGTCCCCGCGCATCGCCCAGGCCAAGGCTGACCTGGAATCCCGCGGCGCTGACGTAGAGGTCTTGGACTTCGACGCCACCGACTTCGACTCCCACCCAGACGTTATTAATAAGGCCTGGGAAAGCGGCGACGTCGACGTAGCCATCGTTGCCTTCGGCACCCTGGGTGACCAGGAAGAACTGTGGCAAAACCACGACAAGGCTGTCGCCTCCGCACAGACCAACTACACCGCACCGGTGTCCGTAGGCGTGCTCTTGGGCGAGAAGTTCAAGCACCAGGGCCACGGCACCATCATCGCTATGTCCTCCGTGGCAGGCATGCGCGTGCGCCGTTCCAACTTTGTCTACGGCGCCTCCAAGGCCGGCGTGGACGGCTTCTACATCAACTTGGGCGAGGCCCTGCGCGGCACCGGAGCTAACGTGCTGGTTGTGCGCCCGGGCCAGGTGCGCACCAAGATGTCCGCCGAGGCTGGCGACGCCCCACTGACCGTCAACGTTTCCGACGTTGCCGAGGCCACCGTCAAGGCCGTGCTCGAGGGCAAGCAGTCCATCTTCGTACACCCACTTTTTGAGTACGTGTCTTTGGCATTCAAGTTCATCCCGCAGGCCATCTTCCGCAAGCTGCCGTTCTAAACGCCGCGGCTTTCCGCGTAGGCGTAGCCGCCCCGCCCCCGCTCTACCTCCTCGCCGCACGCCCGCGGCGAGGAGGTGACGGGGGCGGCGGTGTATCAGGGGGATGCCGCCAAGCAAGTGCTGTCCTGCCCGCGCCAAATCTGGGCTGTGGGGCTTGGGTATGCGAAACTAATGGGCATGACAAGCACCGCTGTACCCGCCCAGTCAACGCCCGTAAGCGAGGATAACCGCACCGAGGCCTACCGCGCCGATGCGCTGACCCCTCGCGCGACCTTGCTGGGTATTGTGCTGGCCGCCCTGGCCGGTGGCGTGGTAACGCTGCTGGGCTGGTTTGCCTTCAAGACGGTCTCGCTGCCGTCCTTTAATACCTCCATGGTCACCCGCGCGTTGACCACGGTGGGGGTGGTGCTCACGCTGGCCCTGACCGGCGGGCTGTGCGTGTGGTGGCTCTATGACCACTACAAGGATTCCTTTACCCGGACGCGCTGGCGGGCCTGGCTGACCTACGCGGTCACCTACCTCTCCCCGGCCCTGTTGACCCTGGCCGCCGTGGGCCTGCCGCTGTCCGCCTCCCGCTTGTGGCTCGACGGCGTGCAGGTGGACCAGGCCTTCCGCACCCAGTTCCTCACCCGTTCGGTGGATGAGATGGGCTATGCGGACATGAACTACCAGGACATGCCGTCCTTCTATCCGATTGGCTGGTTCTGGTTGGGCGGCCGCTTGGGTGCGATCATGGGAATTCCGGGCTGGGAGGTCTACCAGCCCTGGGCGCTCATCTCCATTGCCGTGGCCGGCTGTATTTTGGTGCCCATCTGGCAGCGCCTGACCAGTTCCCTGCCGGTCGCCACCGCCATCGCCCTGGTGACCACCGCGATTACGCTCACCATCGCGGCCGAGGAGCCCTATTCCGCGGTCATTGCCATGGGCCTGCCCGCCGTTGCGGTACTTAGCGCCCGGGCCTTCCGCGGCTCCTGGCTGGCCACCCTGGGAGTGACGCTCTACCTGGGCATTTCCGCTACGTTCTATACCCTTTTCACTGCTGCGGCCGCACTTACCGTAGTCAGCCTCATCGCGCTGTTTACCGCGCTCTATGAGCATACGTGGCGCCCCATCCTGCGCCTGGTGATCATGGCGGTAGGCTCTATTGCCATCGCGCTCATCGCCTGGGGACCCTACGTATGGTCAGTCATGCACTCACCGGTGCCGCTGCAAACCACCGCGCAGCACTACCTGCCGGAGGAAGGCACGCAAATTCCAGTGCCTTTCTTGTCCTTGAGCATTGTGGGTTTCCTCTGCCTCATGGGGCTCATTTACATCGTCATCCGCCTCAATGACGTGGAGGTACGCGCGCTGGGCATCTCCCTCCTTGGCACCTACCTGTGGACCGTGGCGTCTATGGTGGCAACCCTGGCCGGCACCACGCTGCTCAGCTTCCGCCTCGAGGTGATCGTGGTGCTCCTCTTTGCCACCGCCGGCATCCTGGCCCTGGCAGAGATTCGTCTACTCGGCGTGCACCGCCTCTACCCGGCGCGTTTTTCCCGCACCACCAATAAGCAGATCACCGCGGTCTTTGGCATCGTCTTGGCCTTGGCCGGCGTTTTCTATGCGCAACAGATTCCAGAGGCCAACGAGAACGCCATCGATCACGCCTATAGCGATACCGATGGCTATGGCGAACGCGCGGACCGCTTCACCAGCGATTCCGCCCACTACTACCTGGATATTCACAACTTCATTCAGGACCAGGACTATACACCGGATGAGACGGTGGTGCTCACGGATGAAAAGACCTTCATGTCTTATTACCCCTACTGGGGCTTTAACGCCTTTACCAGCCACTACGCCAATCCCTTGGGCGAGTTCAGCACCCGCAACGAGCAGATTGAAACGTGGGCCAATGATTCCTGGGATATGCAGCCGGAGGAGTTCCGCAAGGCCTTGGATTCTGCTCCCTGGCGAGGCCCGGATGTCATGATGTTCCGCGGCGATCTGGAAAATAAGGACGATGGTTTCAAGTTCCACCTGGCAGAAGATATCTATCCCAACCAGCCGAATATTCGCTACCGCGCGGTCTTCTTCAACGCCGATGTTTTTGATAAGGGCTGGAAGCTACAGCAAACCGGCCCCTTTGTAACAGCCGTTCGCACCAAGTAAGTTCACCCACACTTCCCGCCCGCGGCAGGGTGTGCCCGCGGGCCGAAGGGGTTATCTGACGTAAACTAATCGCCGTGTCAGATAGCCTCACTACGAATACCACCCAAGCGCGACCTGCCGCTGCCGGCTCCCGCTTCACCGCCGCCCCCGCGGGCCTGCGGTGGACCGCAATCATTGCCGGGCTGATTGGTTTCCTGTGTTTTGTAGCGACCCCGCTACTGCCGGTGACCCAAACCCAATCCTCTTATGATTGGCCGCAGCATGATTCCGTGCAGTCCATCAACGCGCCGCTCATTTCCGTCGCCCCAGAGGACCTGAAGGCCACCATCCCCATCTCCGCAGTCGATGAACTGCGCGAGGGCCAGTCCATGGTTTACGGCACCGTCCCGCCGGAATCCAAGAAGGCCTCCAACCGCGGCCTTTTCGTCCGCGCGAATGACGAGGGCCTGTCCGTTGTGTCCTTGGATGAGGTGCTGCTTACCCTCAACGCCCAAGAGGTAGCCAAGCTCCCCAAGGACGCCAGGATTGAAATTTCCGCTACGGGCGATGGCACCTCCGTGAGCGTGGGCGAGCATGAAAAGACCACCGAGGAGGATCTGCGCCCGCAGGTCACCGGCGTTTATACCGAAATCGACGATAAGGCTGACGTGCAAGCCCTGCTTGACGACGGCCTCAATGTCCACGTCGATATCAACTCCCGCTTTACCTCGTCCCCGACGTTGCTCAAGACCATTGCCATGTGGTTGGGCATCGCCATGGTGGCCGTGTCCCTGTTCTGCCTATGGCGCATCGACCGCCTCGATGGACGCCGCTTCGGTTTCATGCCTGAGACGTGGAAGAAGGTGCGCCCGCTCGATGGCGTGGTGGCCGCAATTTTGGGATTCTGGTACATCCTCGGCGCCAATACCTCGGATGATGGCTTCATCTTCTCCATGAGCCGCGTCTTCGATCACGCGACCTACATGGCCAACTACTACCGCTGGTACGGCGTGCCGGAGGCGCCCTTTGGCTCCCCCTATTACGACCTGGTTGCCGTACTCTCCCAGATTTCTACCGCCTCGGTCTTCGTGCGCCTGTCGGGCCTGATTTCCGGGCTCATCATCTGGTTTATCCTTTCCCGCGAGATGCTGCCGCGCTTTGGCCAGCTTGTCGACGGCCGTCGGGTCGCCCACTGGACCGCAGCACTGATGTTCCTGGCCTTCTGGCTGCCGTATAACAACGGCACCCGCCCAGAGCCCATCGTGGCGCTCGGCGTGATGTTTACCTGGGCTTCCTTCGAGCGCGCCATTGCCACCCGCCGCCTGCTTCCGGCGGCCGTGGGCACCATTGCCGCAACCATCACATTGGCCGCTGGGCCGACCGGCCTTTTTGCCGTGGGCGTCTTCCTCGTTAGCCTGCCACACCTCTTCCGTGCCATGGCTGAGCGCGTGCCGTCCATGGGCGGTGGCGCCCTCGGCTGGCTTTCGCTCATTGCGCCGTTCCTGAGCGCTGGCACCGCCATCATGGTCGCCGCCTTTGGTGACCAGACGCTCTCTACCGTGCTGGAGTCCACCCGCGTGCGCTCCGAGGTCGGCCCCTCCCTACCGTGGTACGCGGAGTACGCGCGCTACTCCACCCTCTTCCAGGAATCCGTGGATGGCTCGCTGACCCGCCGCTTCGCGGTCTTCACCATGCTCTTCTGCCTGGTGCTTATTGTGGCGGCCTTTATCAAGGACCGTCGCGTCGTTGGTGCTGCCGTCGGCCCGACCCAGCGCCTGCTCATCATCGTGGCGCTGTCCATGTTCTTCCTCATGTTCACCCCCACCAAGTGGACCCACCACTTTGGCATCTACGCCGGCGTGGCCGGTGTCATCGCTGCCCTCGGCGCTGTGGTGCTCTCCCAGTTCGCGCTGCGCTCGCCGCGCGCTCGCACCTTCGCCATCGCCGCGGTGGTTTTCTTGCTGGCTATCTCCTTCGCCGGCTGGAACGCTTGGTGGTACGTATCCTCCTTTGGCATTCCGTGGTGGGATCGCACGGTGCAATTCAAGGCCATCGAGGCCAATAAGGTGCTGCTCGCCATCGCGCTTATCATCTTCGCCATCGGCGTGGTGCAGTCCCTGCGCCATAGCTACCGCAAGTCCCAGGCGCAAGAGGCCGGAACCCTGGCGGAATTTGAGAAGAATGCCGCCGCCAAGGTCTCGCGTTCGGCCGGAATCATGTCCGCGCCTATCGCCCTTGCCTGCGCCATCGTGGTTGCCCTTTCTTGTGCTTCCTTTGCCAAGGCCACCGTCTCCCAGGCGGATTCCTACTCCGTGGGCAAGGGCAACTTGGCTTCCCTGCGCGGCAATACCTGCGCGCTGGCGGATCAGACCATGGTGGAGACCAATACCAATGACTCCTTCCTGACCCCGGTCGAAGGCGACTTGGGCGATTCCCTGGTGGACCAGGACGAGACCCACAAGGGCTTCGATCCAAACTTCATCCCCGAATCCATCGAGCCGGAAAACCAGAATTCCGCCTCCGTGGGTGCCATCGCGGATGGCTCCAGCGATTCCTCCTCCGATAGCGCGGAGACCGCTACCTCGGGCGCGGATGCTGAATCCGGCGGCGCGAGCGAGTCTTCCGACTCCCAGGAGTCGAAGGATAAGAAGGAAAAGAAGGACAAGAAGTCCAAGGAAACCACCAATACCTCTGAGGGCGGCGTGCGCGGCACCCAGGGCGTCAATGGATCCACCATGCACCTGCCGTTCAACCTGGATTACACCAAGGTGCCGGTGCTCGGTTCCTATAACGAAGACCAAGACTCCACCTCTGAGGTAACCACCAAGTGGTACAACCTGCCAGAGGCCAAGGACAATACCCCGGTTCTCGCCGTATCTGCAGCCGGCAATATCTACCACCACGATGTCAACGGGGTGGAGCAGGAAGGCATGGAGCTTAGCCTCGAGTACGGCACCATCGATGACTCCGGAAAGGTCACCAATACCGGCGAGGAAGAACTCGCCGCCGTTGGTGCCACGCCAAAGTGGCGCAACCTGCGCCTGCCGCTGGATAAGTTGCCAAAGGATGCCAACGTGGTGCGCCTGGTAGCAACGGATGACTCCACCGATGAGGATGACTGGCTGGCCTTTACTCCGCCGCGCGTCCCAGAGCTGGATACCATCAATAACCAGTTCTCCAAGGACACCCCGGCGCTGCTGGACTGGGCCGTAGCCCTGCAGTTCCCGTGCCAGCGCACCTTTGACCACTTCGCCGGCGTCACGGAAATTCCGGAATACCGCATCTTGCCGGATTCCTCAGCACAGACCTCCCTGACGGATTTCCAGTCCTTCTCCGGCGGTGGCGCCATGTCCACCGCGGAGGCGGTCAACTACTCCTATGAGATCCCGAGCTACCTCAATAATGACTGGGCACGCGACTGGGGTGCCATTGAAAAGTACGAGCTGCGTACCGATTCACAGGGCAATGCCCCAGTCCCCGCCGAGATCGATTATGAGGACGTTACCCGTTCCGGACTGTGGAAAGACTCCGAGATGAAGATCCGCCCCGAGGGCGAGGAGTAGCCTCCTCAGCTACAGCTCTCCACTGCCCGCTCCCCGCCAGCACGGCGGGGAGCTATTTTTCTAGCTCGCCTGCCAGGAATGCGGCCGCATCCCGCACGCGCTGCCGGGCCACCGCCGGAGTCGACACGCGGTGGGTAGAGACGTAATCGCGCGCAACGGCACCGGGCACGCAAACGCGCGCGGCAATCTCATCCTCGGTTGCGGTTTGCACGAAAGTGTGCGGACTTAGCTCAGATAGGTCCGCCGGGATGTCGTATCCGGCGCGAAGATCCTCGGGCAGATTTGCCAGGGCGCCGAAATCGGGGAAGGTGAACAGGAGGGCGTCGGCAGGCACGAGCGCCGCCAGCGCCCCGCCGGAAGAATACCCCCAGGTAGTAACGCTAGAAGCGCCCTGCGCGCGGGCATAGTCGATGGCCTGCTGCACTGCACTGACCATCTCCGCCACGGTGTGCTCGGGAGCGAGCGGATAATCCACGTCAATAATGGTGGTGCCGGATAGCTGCGCGGCGGCGGCTACCTCGGGGCGCCACTGCATCTCCAACGCCTGACCGTCACCGCGCCACCAACCGCCCGAATGCAGCGAGACCGCCCACCGGCCAGTTGGCTTTGTGGGCTGGAAGATGGCGCCCACCTCAGACTCTTCTACGCTAATGCCCTCCGTGTACGCAGTGCCCGGTAGCGCATGGTCCACCGCAGTACCGAGCACCATCATTGCCGCATGGGTAATGCGATCCGGCAAGAGCGCGCAGTACTGATCCGCCTCAGGGGATCCGCCCCCGGCCCACGGCGGGCGAAAATCCGGGGTGTCATAGTGGGCGTCGATATAGGCAACGAGCTGCTCGAGCTGTTCCTTCTCCTCCATCTGACGGTCCTGACCGCCGATGTGCCACACTTGGCCGGGCTCCAGCGGGCGGTGCGGGTCCTGGTTAGCGTCTGCGTTAGTCATGCCACCGAGCCTACGCGCACCGCCTACCGGCTAAAAAGGGCTACCAGATGGTGACGCGATCCTCCGGCGCAATATACATGGCAGAATCCTCTGCAACCTCAAAGGCCTCGTAGAACTCCGCAATATTGGCCGCAATGAGGTTGCAGCGGAACTCCGCCGGCGAGTGCGGGTCAATGGCCAGGTACTGGGTGGCCATCTCCGGACGGATGGCGGTGCGCCAAACGCGGGCCCAGGACAGGAAGAAGCGCTGCAGTCCGTTGTAGGTATGCTCGGCCAACTCCGGCTCGGCTCCATCTACTTCGAACTTCTCCTCCTTGCCCTGCAGGTCAATGCCCTTATCGGCGCAGTAGTTCTTGAAAGCCACCACAGCGATACCCAAACCGCCTAGGTCACCGATATTTTCACCCAGGGTGAAGCTGCCATTTACACCGGTGGATTCGATGCCGGCTTCCTTGAGCACCGTCGGCACTTGGCCGTTGAATTGCTCCACCAGCTTGGCGGTGAGCTTTTCAAAGGCGGCGCGGTCCTCATCGGACCACCAGGAATTCAGGTTGCCCTGGCCATCAAACTGCGAGCCCTGATCATCAAAGCCATGACCAATCTCGTGGCCGATGACGGCACCGATGGCGCCAAAGTTTTCTGCGGCATCGGCCTCTGGGTTATAGAACGGCGGGCGCAGGATAGCTGCCGGGAAGGTGATGTCATTGACCACCGGGTTATAAAAGGCGTTGACCGTCTGCGGGGTGGTCACCCATTCATCGCGGTCAGCTGGCTTGCCAACCTTGGCCAGCTCAAAGTCATGGGAGAAAGCGGAGCCGGCGCGGGCATTAGCCAGCAGGTCCCCACCCTTAGCGGAGACCTCGAGGCCGGAGTAATCACGCCAGGAATCCGGGAAGCCAATCTTGGCCTTGAATTGAGACAGCTTTTCCAGCGCGCGCTCGCGGGTGGCCGGCGTCATCCACTCCAGCTGAGAGATGCGCTCGCGGTAGGCGGCGATGAGGTAGTCCACCAGCTCATCCATCTCACGCTTGGAGGAGGCCGGGAAGTACTTTTCCACAAATACTTGGCCAATCTCTTCGCCCACTAGGGATTCGGCCAAGCCCACGGCGCGCTTCCAGCGGTCGCGCTGCTCGGTGGCACCGGAGAGCTTGGTGCCATAGAACTCAAAGTTCTTCGCGCCTACTTCCTCGGGCAGCATAGCTGCGCGGGAGCGCAGAATGTGCCAGGTGGCCCACAGCTGCCAATCGGCCATGCGCTCGGAGGTAAAGAGGCTCTCGAAGTGCTCGAGATAAGACGGCATCATATTGACCACGCGGTGCTCTGGCAGGTTGCCGCCGGAGAGCAAAGCGCGGGTCATGGTGGGCAGCTCGCTAAACTCGCACGGGTTATAGGTCTTGACCGCATCGCGAGTGGAAACCACATCCCAATGGCCAGCAGCCAGCTCCTTTTCCAAGCTGACGATGCGGTGGGCTGCTACCTCGGCGCCCAGGCCAAAGAGGCGGGCTGGGTCGAGGAATTCCAGCATTTCGGCCACGTGCTTTTCATAAGCGCTCAGCGTCTCCGCGTGGGCTTCCTCGCGGTAATAAGCCTCATCCGGCAGGCCCAGGCCGGATTGAATGACATAAGCAATGGCGTCCTCAGAACCAGAGTCCTTGGATACCCAGAAGGTCACCGGGGAGCCAACACCGGTGCGCTCAAGTTCACCCAGGCGCTGTGCCAGTTCCTCTGGGTCGGCCGCGCTCAGGCGGTCCAGATCCGCATCCAATGGAGCCATGCCGGCCGCGTTGACTCCCTCGGTATCCATAAAGGAGGCGTAGAGCTTGCCCGGGCGGCCGGTGTCCTTGTCCACGATCTCGTGCACGAGTTCCTCCGCCTCATCGCGCAGCGCGTGGAAGGTGCCATCCACGCCGCGATCATCGGGAATGACGTGGCTTTCCAGCCAGGGTCCATTGACTAGTTGATAAAGATCTTTCATGCCTGCCACTCTAGGTCAAAGCAGCAAGATAAGGTGTGGGCTATGGAATTTTATCGCTTTCCTCCAGCGCATCCACGGCGCCTTTTCCTCGCCGTCATTGCGTTCGTGGCGGTGGTTCTCGCTTTGCCCACAATTGTGCAGGCGGCGCTGGCGGATTCCTCCGCGGACGTCGAGCAGGTCACCCTGACCGAGCCCAGCCAGGATTGGGAGATTGACGTTGCCGATCTCTACTGCGAGCGCGACTATGAATCCCTCGCCAGCATCGGCTGGAACTGCGGCGATGTCAGCGTACAGGCCACCCTCACCGAGGATGCCAAGGACGATGCCACCACCTTGCGCCGCATGGTCCGCGCCCTCGCCATGGCTGCCCTGCCGGCCGACGCCCCCACCTTCGACGGCACCAACGGGGCACTCCTGCTTGCCGACGCCCCCTCCTCCACCGCCGCCCTCTCCCTCGACGGCACCGGCGAAGACGAAAACAAGGATTGGGTGGTCACCGTGACCGGCAAGGGCGATCAGGCCCGGGCCACCACCTCCCGCATCTGGCATGCCTTCGGCCAAGAGGATCTGCCCGCTGCGGCCGAAGCAGAATTCGCTGACTTCTCCGGGGAGTTGATGTACTAGATGTCCAAGCTCTTTCGCACCACACTGTGGATCCTCTCCGGCATTGGCCTCATCGCCTTCTTTTTCCAGACGTTGAGCACATTTTTGATCTCTCCCCTGATGGGCCTGCTCAGCCTGCTCATCGCCGCCGTTCTCGTGGCGCTGGTCATCTTCCTGCTGCAGCGCAGCCCCATGTGGGCCCGCCCGGCGCGGTTGTGGGCCGCGCTGGCTTTCCTTTGGGGCGGCGGGGTGGCCGTTGCCTTGGCGCTTATCAGCTCCGGTCCTGTCATGCAGCTTGCCATCGGCACCGGCTGGGTGGATGCCATGATGTCCTGGAGCGGCGCCTACCCAGAGGAAATCTCCAAGGCTACCGGCGTTATCTTCGTGCTCATGTCCTTCCGCCAGCTCAACCGCCCGTGGCATGGCTGGATGGTGGGCGCAGTGGTGGGCCTAGGCTTCGAGGCCTGCGAAAATATTCTCTACGGTGCCATGGGCGCCACCATGCACCCCGATAGCGATATTCAGGGCCTATTTGAGATGTGGGGTCTGCGCCTTGTAGCCGGCCCTGGCCTACACGTCTTGCTCACCGCACTGGCTGGTTGGGGCATCGGCTGGGCGCTCTATGCCGCCGCCAAGCCGCTGTGGTGGCGCCTCGGCGTCTTTCTCGGCTGTCTAGCCGCCGCTTTCCTCCTCCACTTTTGCTGGAACTACCTGCACGATTCCGAGGTGGCCGCCATTATCCAGGCCGTCACGGTAGCGCTTATCCTCTACCCGCTGAGCATGTGGCTGGTACTGCGCGGCAATAAGCTCGCCAAAACCGATGAGAGCTATAGCCACAGCACTGCCGACGACGCCCTCGCCTACATCCGCTAAAGCCACCAACCACGCTGCACAACAAGCGCGTTTCGCCCTTTTCACACCACGTGAGAGACGAAACGTGCTTGTTTTGTCAGTGCTACGCCCCGGCTTCTACGAGCAGCACTCCCCCGACAATGAGCACCACGCCCAAAGATTTTAACCAAGTAAACGGCTCCTTGAACAGGAGATACGAGGCAATGGCGGTAAGCGCAACGCCAGTGGCAGCCCAGATGCCGTAGGCCACGCCCAAATCCATGCCGGCCTTGAGCACGAGCGCCAAGAAGCCATAGGCAGAGACATAACACAGGGCGACGAGCACCACCCAGAAGCGACGTCCGGTCACCGCGGACATGCGCAGGCACAGCGTGCCGGAAACCTCAATGGCGGTGGCGAGGAAAAGAAGGAACCAGATCATTGCGGCGCCGCCTCCACAGTGTGGTCTTCATCCTCGTGCGGTTTAGCGCCCATTTCCACGCAGAATACGCCGGCAATAATGAGCGCGATGCCGGCGAGCTTTACCGCGCCGAGCGGCTCGCCAAATAGCGCGGCGGACAGCAACGCGGTGGAAATCACCCCGCCGGATGCCCAGAGACCATAGGCCACGCCCACGTTGACGCCTTCTTGCATTACGCGGTGCAGGAGCACAAAAGCAAGGATGAAGCAGAGGGCGGCCACGCCGTAGATCCAGAAATAGTCCACGGCGTATTTCAGCGCGACGGTGCCCACGACTTCGCTGGCAATCGCGAAAAAAAGAATGACCCAGGCCCTCACTCCATCAACTCCTGTAATTCGCGGGCGTCGATTCCGTGCTCGTGCATTTTAACGCGGCCGTTGGCATGCGCGATGGCCTCGCGATCCCAGAACTCCACGGCGCGGGCGGGATCGTGGGAGGCGCCATCGGCGCGGACCACGCGCCACCATGCAGCGCCGGCACCGTGGCGTTTTAGTACGGTACCGACGTTGCGCGCACCGCAGCCGGCCACCTTGGCCACCTCGCCATAGGAGGTGACGTTGCCGGGCGGAATCACGGCAACGACCGCTAATACGCGCTTGACCAGTGGCGATTCACTCATCGTAATTATTGCGGGTCGAGACCCAGCACATCATCCGACTCGGTGGGCTCTTCTTCGGGGGCGTCTTCGACCTCGGTGAGGGTAATGGTTGCACCGGTGGAATCAGCCAAAAGGCACATGCGGCCGAAGGGCGAATCCGATGGTTCGCGGATGACCTCGCCGCCTAATTCCACGGCCTTCTTCGCAGCGGCGTCGATATCGCGCACGCCCAAATAGGTCTGCCAGAAGCTCGGGACCTGCGGCGGGAACTGCCCCTCGGCGTTCCACAGGCCGGCAAACGGTGCACCTTCTTCTTCCGCGGTGGCATAGATGAAGTCCTCATCCTCGGACTGCGTGGCGCGGATCTCCCAGTTGAATAGCTCGCCATAAAAATCCATTGCGCGCTGGAAGCCCGAGGTGGCGGTGAGCTCGTGCCAGACCGGGGTGCCGGGCTCTCCGGCAGCCACGAAATGTTCGGGGCCGGCGGGTTGGATGAGGCCAAACATTCCCCCGGCGGCGTCGACAAGCAGGGCCATGTGCCCCAGCTGCACCTGCTGCGGCTCCACTAGGGTGCGCCCGCCCAAGTTCTGCGCGCGCTGGCAATCGCCCGCGATGTCCTTGGACAGAAAGTAGGTCACCCACGTATCCGGCATGGGGGCCTCCTCCGGCTGCGGGATCAGCCCAGCGATGGGCAGGCCCTGCAGGCGCGCCATCTGGTACGAATTATCTTCGCCGGACTCGGCGGAAATTTCCCAGCCCAGCACCTGCTCGTAAAAGTGTGCGGACTTGCGCGGGTCCGAGGTGGTCAGGTCAATCCAGTAGGGCATGCCCACTTCAGCTTCGAATGCTGGCATCTACATATTCCTCCACTTTTCCGGATCAAAGTCATCGTCGGCCGTGGCTTCATCAAAGTAGTCATCGTCATCATCCGGCTCGCCCACGCGCGCGCAAGCATCCTCGATGCACACCTCGTCGCCTGGGTGGAGCATGGCGCCTCGGCGCGTTTCGGGTTCGCCATTGACCGTGACCACGCCTTCTGCGATGAGCTCTTTAGCCTCGCCGCCGGTAGCCACCAAGCTGGCCAGCTTGATGAACTGGCCCAATTTGATGGAGTCGCCGTTGATAGGAATGTCTAGCATGCCGCCCAGCTTACCCAGCCCGCGCGCGGCTATAGCTACGGGTGGGCGATATGAAAGAAATCCAGGACCGTATCGGTGGTCCACTCCGCCCTCACCAGCCCGGAATGGTCCGTGGCCCCGCCATTCCACGTGTGCGTGCCACCGTGGATGGTGTATTGCTCGGTGCGCGCATCACATACCCGCCAGGTGAAGTGTTCCACCGCTTCTTTCCGACGCCTCTTTGGAAACGGGTTACACCCATTCTCCCTGGCAATCCCGCGCAGCGATTGCTTTACCGAGCGGTAGTGCGCGCCGTGCTGGTGCCCGCCATCGTAATTCATGAGCACGTCCTCAGTACCGTGAATATCCAGGTAATCGGTGGGTTCGCTGGCGCAGTCCTTTTCCACTCGGTCATACTTGGCCGCCGAGACCGTCGCCACCGCATCAAATAAACCCGGCCGCTTGCAGGACACCGCGCGGGCAAACCCGCCACCATTGGAAAAGCCCACCCCATAGGTGGTCTCAGAAGCGGGATAGTGACGGCGGACGAAATCGATGGTGTCATCGACGTATTTGAGGTCATCGTCCAAGCTGGTTACCGCATACGGTGCCGGCGCCCACGCCTTGCCCGCGCCTTGGACAAAGACGGTAATGGCATCGCCTTGGGAGAGGTCGGTGCCTTTGAACATATTGCCGGCGTCCATCTCATAGCCGTGCATCGCCACGACCACGGGCAGGCGGTGGTGCTTATCCGCGCTAAACGGCACGTGGACCACAAAGCTGCGGTCATTGCGCAGGTTAATGATCTGGTACTGGCCATTGGCGGTTGTGCCTTGGTCCGGCAGCGTGGTGATATAGCTATCGGCCGCGCCGTGCGATTCATTCGGCACGCTGCCCGGCCGCGGCAGTTCTTCCTCGCACCCTGCCATGAGCCCGGCGGCCGCGCATAACCCAGCGCATAGAGCCAGTGTTTTCTTGCCTACCTTAGTCACGGGCGCGCAGCTTCACCGCAGTGCCGGTGGCCGTGACCATCAGCATGTCATTCGAGGTGCCCATGGGCGAATAATCAAAGGCGATGCCCACCACGCCATCGGCCCCGAGCTCCTGTCCGCGGCGCCACAACTCATCGAGTGCCGCCTCTCGTGCCTTGATGGCTTCGCTTTCGTATCCAGCGGAGCGCCCACCGGTGATATTGCGGAGGGATGCCCCGAAATCCTTCAGCATATTAATACCGATGACGGTCTCTCCGGCGATAATGCGGATATAGTCCGTAATTTCATAGCCATCAACGGTATTAGTGGTGGTAAAAATCATGGACCCAGATTACATGGCTATAAGGCCACGCACTCCTTCAAAAAGGATGATGATACCCAGCAGCAGGAAGACCACGCCGCTGACAATATCCACCCAGGCGGAATTCCTGGCCATCCACTTCGATACCGCGCGGGTGCTCAAAGCCACGCCTACAAAGAGCACGAGGCTTTCCAAAATCAATACGGCACCCACCATGAGAGTGGCGCCAATGCCCATGCCGGGGTCGATGAAATTGGCAAAGATGGCGCCGAAGAAAATGACCACCTTGGGGTTCGAGAGATCGCAGATGAATCCCATGCGAAAGGCGGTGGCCGCCTTGATAATGCCGTCCGGCGTAAACCCGCGCGGCTGTGGGGCGCGGGTTTCGGTGCCCACTACGGTTGCGGGCGCGCGGCGCTCCTTAATACCACCGGTAATGGCGGTATAGGCCATCCACAGCAGGTAACAACCACCGAGAACCTGCAGCGCCACGAGGATGCCAGGGTGCGCGGAAATCAGCGCGGATAGCCCCGCCAAGGAGGCCACGGTCCAAATAGTAAGGCCGGTGGTACTACCAAGCGCCGCCCATACGGCTGCGCGCGTAGAACGCGCACCTAAGCGAATGATTTGCACTACGTCTGGGCCCGGCGAGGCCATCGCCGCGAACCACACGCCCATTAAGGTCACCAGGGCGCTAATAGCCACCTAACACCTCCATACTCGCATGCGATTGGATTAACACATGCCACTATAAGAACCCTCTCACCTGCAGCGAAACAGGTAAGTTCTGTGATGTAGGTAGCTCCTATATCAACTCTTTTATAGAAATCCACCACCTGTACTAACCGAAGAGCTCGATAGCGCCCTCCACGACCATAACGAGTCCCAGCACCGCAAAGATAAGACCAGAAACGATATCGATGGCCGCGGAATGGTGCGCAATCCAGCGCGATGCCGCGCGCACAATGAGCGCAAAAGTAGAAAACCACGTCACGGACATCGCCACGAGGATTACCGCCACCGCAACGGTCCAAGTGGGCGACATATCGGGGCGAATAAACTGCGCGAAAACTGCGCCGAAGAATCTGCATCTAGTCGGTTACGGCAACTGGAACGGCGAGGACTCGGCAACGCTGATGAGGGTGGGGTCCTTTGTCAAACACACTGCCCAGGTAGTCGCAGGCTGTGTCGACGAGACTCGGCAGCACTCCGAATGGATGTCCGCGGTATCAAGGCCGCTGAACTATTCAAGTTGCGGGACAAAAAGAGTCTCGCAGTGACGCTTGGTCCCTGAACAAGTTCGATCCTTCCACGATCTGCGCTGGAGACGCGGAGCGCTCGGGGGCCCTTGACCGGCTGGGGCACGTGCCGGGTGGTGGCTCGCCCACAGCCCCCCGTGCCCACACGCACCGAGGAGGGACAGGTCACCAAGTACGATCCCGATTCCACGGAGACGGACCGTGAACTCGAATGACGTGCCTGGCCCAAGGTGTGTCCGCTCGGCGTGTGGTTTAACCCTTATGAGACTTGCCGGTCACAGCCTCAGCGCTTCGCTTGCGCAGCCCGCAGCCCGTTCAAGATCACGATCACTTCGGCGACCTCGTGAACCAACACGACGGCAGCCAGACCCAGCACGCCGCTGATCGCCAGTGGCATCAACACGATGATGATGGCCAGAGACAGCACGATGTTCTGGTTGATGATCCGGCTTCCTCGGCGGGCGTGCTGCAGCGCCTTCGGGATTAGCCGGAGGTCATGGCCGGTGAAGGCGACGTCAGCGGACTCGATCGCGGCGTCAGAGCCGGTCGCTCCCATCGCTATGCCCACCGTCGCACCCGCCAGTGCCGGCGCGTCGTTGATGCCGTCGCCGATCATCGCCGTCGGCGTCTTGGAGGAGAATTCGGCGACGATGCTTGCCTTGTCCTCAGGGCGCAGCTCGGCGCGCACGTCGTCGATTCCGGCGATTCCAGCCAGCGCCCGGGCGGTGCGAGTGTTGTCGCCGGTGAGCATGCTTACTTCCACGTCGTTGGCGTGCAGGGCCCGCACGGCTTCGGGCACCTCGGGCCGCAACTCGTCGCGGACCCCGATCGCCCCGGCGAGAGCGTCATCGACGGTCACTAGGACGCAGGTCTGGCCCTCGGACTCCATGCGCTCAACGTCCGCTTTCAGTGGCCCGGCGTCGATCCATCGGGGGCTGCCCACCAGCACCCGTCGGCCTTCGACGGTGCCGCCGATGCCATGCCCAGCTTCCTCGCTGATGTCCGAGGCGGTGGGCGCTTCGGGCCCCGCTGCCGCGATCGCTGCGGCGAGGGGGTGTGTCGATTGCTGCTCAACTGCTGCCGCGAAGGAAAGCACCTGCGTCCGATCGAATCCGTCTACCGGGACCACTCCGGTAACCTCAGGCTGGTTGCGGGTAAGGGTTCCGGTTTTGTCCACTGCCAGGTTACGGATGCCGCCGAGTCGCTCGAACGCCGCGCCGGACTTGATGACCACTCCGAACTGGCTGGCCGCGCCGATCGCGGCCACGACCGTCAGCGGCACGGAGATTGCCAGCGCGCACGGCGACGCTGCGACCAGGACTACCAGCGCACGGGTGATCCACGTCTCAGGGTCGCCCAGCAGCGAGCCGATAACGCCGACCAGCACCGCCAGGATCATCACCCCGGGCACTAGGGGTTGGGCAATCCGGTCGGCGATCCGGGCGCGGTCGCCCTTTTCCGCCTGCGCTTGCTCGACTAGGTCCACGAGTGTGGTCAGCGAGTTGTCCGTTCCAGCTGCGGTCGTCTCGACCTCCAGCACCCCGGCGGAGTTGATCGCTCCCGCAGGCACTTCGTCGCCGGGCGCAACCTCCTCCGGAATGGATTCTCCGGTGATCGCTGAGGTGTCAAGGCTGGAGCGCCCGGATCGAATGATGCCGTCCGTGGCGATCCGCTCCCCGGGGCGCACGAGCATTAGCTCGCCAACCTCGAGGTCCTTCGCTTCGACCTCGGCCGCTGTGCCGTCGCGCAGCACCGTCGCGGTCTGCGGTACCAGCTTCAACAGCGCCCGCAGTCCGCCTTGGGCCCGGTCCATCGCCTTGTCTTCCAGCGCCTCGGCGATCGAATACAGGAACGCTAGCGCCGCGGCCTCTCCGACGAATCCGAGGATCACCGCACCGACCGCGCTGATCGTCATTAGCAAGCCAATGCCGAGCTTGCGCTTCGTGACAAGGTTCCGGATCGCTCCAGGCGCGAACGTGTAAGCGCCCAACAGCAGCCCAACCCAATACAGTACCGTCGCGGGCGTCTCCAAGTCGGACCAGTCCAGCGCCAGCCCTGTTATGAGGGCTACGCCGGAAAAGATCGGCAGCAGTAGCTCAGGGTCCTTCCACCATGGCCGATCGAGCTCGTCAATCTCCGTGGCGGGTTCGTGTTCGCATCCACATGCTGAACTCATGCGTTCGTTCCTTTCTCGCCGCAGTCGGGCACCGAGCACTCAGTGTCGATACAGGGGGCATTCTCGTCGACGGCCAGCGTCGCGTGGACCAGCGCTTCGAGCGCTGCCGCGAGGTGGGGATCGGCGATTTCGTAGCGGGTCTTGCGGCCCTCCGGCTCAGCTACGACAATGCCACAATCGCGCAGGCAGGATAGGTGATTCGAGACGTTCGAGCGGGTCAGATCCAAGCTTTGCGCGAGCACGGCCGGGTAGCTCGGACCGTCTAGTAGGGTTAGCAGGATTCGGGAGCGCGTCGGATCAGCCATGGCCCGGCCGAGCCGGTTCATGACGTCGAGGCGCGAAGCAATAGTCAGCATGTGCTGAACTATACAGTGTGCGATGAACTATGTAAAGGGGCTGAACTAACAGTCACGCGAAAGTCCTGCGACCTGCAAGAATTAGTCGATGGGATAGCCGATGACTGGTCCTTCACGGTTCGGCTGCCAACTCAACGCGGAGGCGACGTGGGCGGCGAAGTTCTCCAGAATCTTCACGTGGATGTCCACACCCACCCCTGTGGGGATGGTGATGAACAGGGTGTCGGCGGACATGACGGCGGCGTAGGTGCGGCCAGCGACACTGACACCAGGTTCTCCATCAAGAGCTAGACACTCACGGACATTGCGTACGGGTCGAACCACACGTAGCGAAGCTTTCTAATAGCCAAATGACTAACTCTTTTCGCTGGTATCCGGGAATGATACTTCCTTGAAGTCGGCAGTGTTGGCTACCCCGCGTACGAAGTACTGGAACTGCTGCTTGGAAACCACTTTGGTCTACGAAACCATAGCCTTCAAGCTACATCGCAGGAAAATTCCATTTCACGGTCGGTATGGGCCTTTTGCAGTTGGTTTATTCGAAATTCGTTCACCGTCTCCTTAGCCACCCGCACGATTAACGCGGTGTTTCGCCATCTTCGCGCGAGGCGAGTAGCTCCTTTAAGTGCGCATCGATGTCATCGAGCTTTTTAATAACGGCAACGGCGAAAACGATACTAATGACTAAAGCGATAATGCTGAGTATCAATGCCTTCCTTTACTCTGGCGCCCCATTACAGTGGACCGGGTTCCTTGCGAGGCGATTAAATCATGGTTCTGGTCAGGCGGAGGGGTACGCGGTGGGAAAGGGGGACGTCGGCAAGCAAAAGCGCCGCGCCCCCAGGAAAAGGGAACGCGGCGCTACAGCCCATCCGGCGGGAGGGTGCTTAGTGGTCAGCGCCCTGGATGGAGTGCTTGTGATCGCGGACTGCTTCGCCCTCAGCGTAGAGCGGCATATCCTGCTTGGCCTTGTACCACTCAGCGTGGTTCGGCTCGAGCGGGGTACGGCCGGCGATGAGGTCGGCAGCCTTCTCGCCCACCATCATGGTTGGGGCGTAGATATTGCCGTTGGTCACGGACGGGAAGACGGAGGCATCCGCAATGTAGAGGCCTTCGACGCCCCATACACCCATGGTGTCTGGGTTAACCACGGCCATAGGATCGGACTCCGCGCCCATCTTGGCGGTGCACGATGGGTGCAGCGCGGTCTCGCCATCGTTGCGGACCCATTCCAGGATTTCCTCGTCGGTCTGTACATCCACGCCCGGGCTGAACTCGCGGGCGCCGACCTCTTCCATGGCCTTGGTATCCAGCAGGGAGCGGGCAACGCGTACGGCCTCAACCCACTCGCGGCGGTCCTGGTCGGTCTTCAGGTAGTTGAAGAGGATGGACGGCTTGTCGTGGATATCGGCGCTCTTGATGTGAACGTGGCCCTTGGTATCGGAGAACATTGGGCCCACGTGCCACTGGAAGCCGTGCTTGACGTCCGCCTTCTGGCCGTCGTAACGCACGGCCATCGGCAAGAAGTGGAACATGAGGTTCGGGTAGTCCTCGTTCTCATTGGAGCGCACGAAGCCACCGCCCTCAAAGTGGGAGGTAGCAACCGGGCCCTTGTGGGTCAGCAGCCACTGCAGGCCCATGAACGGCCAGCGCCACTTATCCAGGTAAGGCTGGGAGGACGCGGTGGACTTGGTGGTCTCATACTGGATGTAGACCTCGAGGTGGTCCTGCAGGTTCTCGCCCACACCTGGCAGGTGCTTGACGACGTCGATGCCGTGCTTTTCCAGAATCTCACGGTCACCAATGCCGGAGATTTCCAGCAGCTGCGGGGTGTTGATGGCACCGGCGGACAGCACGATCTTCTCGGCATAGACGCGGTGAACACCGCCCTGCCACTCGTACTCGACGCCGACGGCCTTCTGGCCCTCGAAGAGGATCTTGGTGGTGAAAGCGCGGGTGCGGATCTCGAGGTTCTCGCGATCCATATTGGGGTAGAGGTAGGCACGGGCAGCAGACCAGCGCTTGCCGTTCTTAATATTGCGGTCGAACGGAGCGAAGCCTTCCTGGCGGTAACCGTTGACGTCATTGGTCAGGTTGTAGCCAGCTTCCTGCACAGACTTGAACAGGGCCTGGAAGAGCTCGGAGGTAGCCGGACCGCGGGAGAGGTAGAGCGGGCCATCGTGGCCACGGCGCGGATCGTTCGGCTCGGCCGCAGCGGCGGTTTCCATGCGGTTGAAGTACGGCAAGCAGTGGGCAAAGTCCCAGTTCTCCATGCCCGGGTTCTGGCCCCACTTCTCATAGTCCATCGGGTTACCGCGCTGGTAGATCATGCCGTTGATGGAAGAAGATCCGCCGAGAACCTTGCCGCGGGCATGGTAAACGCGGCGGCCGTTCATCTCCGGCTCCGGATCGGACTCGTACATCCAGTCATAGTTCTTTGCACCGATTGGGAAAGAGAAACCGGATGGCATGTGAATGAACAGATCCCACAGGGAATCTGGGCGGCCAGCCTCAAGGACCAGCACGCGGGTGTTTTTGTCTTCGGTCAGGCGTGCGGCGATGACGGAGCCTGCGGAGCCACCGCCAACGACGACTACGTCGCTTACTTCATCGGTGACCTTTTTAGCGGAACGCTTCTTGGTCAGCTTGTCCATAAAACCCATAAATCCCCTTCTTTCTGTGAAATATTTCACACGTCAAGATTGCCCCACCGGAAGTGAAAATATTGTAATTTATACAAAAGTCTGTATTTATTCACATCGTCTTATGTGCGGGCACTACCTCCAGAGTACACATCCCTCTAGAAGTTTGCCCATCTTAATGTATATTTACCTTGTCCGGATGGATGTCTCTGGAGATGAAATCCGAAGTCTTTGCGCATAGTTCGCCCGAATATGATTCATTTCACTCACCTATCTCTCCCTGCGATCTTGTGAGCATTTTGGGGCACCCGTGCGAAAGATTCGGCCCAAACCAACCAACAATAGGAGAAGTAGATGGCTAACTTTGACCCTCACGATCCTGAGGAGTCGCACACTTCAAGTAAAGACCCCCAACAAGGGGGTAAAAACACCTCTCTCGCAACCCCATCTGGAGAGCCCAAGAAGCGCAGCCCGCGCTACCAAGTTCGTGCCCTCGTCGGCAGCTACAAGGCTGAAACCGGCGATGCCGTAGGCGCGGATCAGGTCCCTGCTCCCAAAACAAACTGGCCGGTATTTATCATCTCCGGCGTCCTCATTATTGCCATGGCGCTCTATGCCGGGCTCGGCCGCGATTCCGCGGCAGAGACCCTCGCCAGCGTCACCGGCTGGATCGGCACCAACCTCGGCTGGTTCTATGTCCTCACCGCCACCATCGCCGTGGCCTTCGTGCTCTATATTGCCTTTTCCAATGCCGGCAATATCCGCCTCGGACCGGACCACTCGCGGCCGAAATTCAATGCTTTCTCCTGGGCATCCATGCTCTTTGCCGCCGGCATCGGCGTGGACCTCATGTTCTTCGCCGTGGCCGAGCCGGTCACCATGTACATGCAACCACCGGTCGGTGACGGCGAAACCATGGAGGCCGCCAAGGAAGCCGTGGTCTACGCCATGTTCCACTATGGCCTGACCGGCTGGGCTCTTTACGCCCTGATGGGCATGGCCTTCGGTTATTTTGCCTACCGCCTCAATATGCCGCTAGCTATCCGCTCCGCGCTCTACCCGCTCATCGGCAAGCGCGTACACGGCCCCATCGGCTCCGCGGTGGACATCGCTGCCATGCTGGGCACCGTCTTTGGTGTGACCGCCTCCCTGGGTATCGGTGTGGTACAGCTGTCCTACGGCTTCCACCTCATCTTCGGCATCGAGCAGGGCCTTGGACTGCAGTCCGCCCTCATTATCATCGCCGTGGCCATTGCAACGTTGTCGGCCGTATCCGGCGTCGATAAGGGCATTCGCTTCCTCTCCGAGCTGAACGTCTACCTGGCCATTGCGCTGATGATCTACGTCGTGGTCTTTGGCAAGACCGCCTACCTCTTCGATGCCATCGTGACCAATATCGGTGACTATGTCTCAAAGTTCCCATCTTGGACCATGGAAACCTTCGCCTTTGCCGATGACCAAGCCAACGTGGATACCTGGATGCAGTCCTGGACCCTCTTCTTCTGGGCATGGTGGATTGCCTGGGCTACCTTCGTCGGCCTCTTCCTGGCCCGCATCTCCCGCGGCCGCACCCTGCGCCAGTTCATCTTTGGCACCCTGACCTTCCCGTTCCTGTTCATCCTGATGTGGATGTCCTTCTTCGGTAATACCGCCTTGGACATGGTCCGCTCGGGTGACTACCCAGAATTCGCCGAAAACGCGATTAACGTACCAGAGCAGGGCTTCTACGACATGCTGCACGAGTTCCCAGGCTCTGGCATCGTCATCTTCTTGACCACCTTCATCGGCCTGCTGCTCTACATCACCTCGGCCGACTCCGGCGCGCTGGTGATGTCCAACTTCACCTCCCGCATTACCGATAACCGCCAGGATGGCGCGCGCTGGCTGCGCATCTTCTGGTCCATCACCGTGGGCGCACTGACCCTGGCACTGCTGCAGATCGACGGCATCGCCACCGTGCAATCCGCGACCGTCGTGATGGGCCTGCCCTTCGCGTTCGTGGTCTACCTCATCATGTTCTCCCTGTGGAAGTCCCTGCGCCTAGAAAACGTCCAGCGTGAAGCCCGCACCACCGCTATGCACGGCGTGATTTCTTCCCGTACCGAGCGCGAGCCTTCGGATTCCAACCTCTGGAAGAATCGCCTGGACCGCGCCAATACCTTCCCTTCCAAGCAGGAGATGGATACCTACCTGCGCGAAACCGCTACCTACGCCCTCGAGCAGGTGGCAACGCACATGCGCAGCCGCGGCTACGATGCCCTCTTGCTCACCAGCGAGCTTCCCGACGTCGAACTTCCGCAGCTCGACCTCGAAGTTAAGCTGCACAATGAGCGCATGTTCCGCTACCAGCTCTTCCCGGTCGCGGCCGAGCGCCCCGACTTCAGCACGGGCGAGGGCGACGAGTACTACCGCCTCGAGGTCTACGATATGACCGGTTCGCTGGGCTATGACGTCTACGGCTATTCCGAGAACCAGATCATCAATAACGTGCTGGATCTCTACGAGCGCCACCTGGCCTTCCTCTACATGCAGCAGACCCAGCCGGGCGATTCCGATGTCTCCGATGGCGCCGAGCCCGAGCGCACTTGGCGCGAAGATAGCTAAGCTGGCCAGTACAACTACCTCTATGAGAGAAAGGTTGCTTTTCACTTGAGCACCCAGAACACTTTGTTCGACCCCACCCAGACCGATCTGCTGAAGGGCGTGCATGCCGACGGCGCCCCAAAGTCCCTGTTCATCAACGGTAAGTGGGAAGCCGCCCAGAGCGGCGAGACCCGCACCATCATCTGCCCGGCCGATGGCTCCACCGTGGGCCTGGTTTCCGAGGCCTCCGACGAGGACACCGAGCGCGCCATCAAGGTTGCCCGTGAAACCTTCGACAACGGCGAGTGGGCCAATACCCCGTCCGCCGAACGCGGCAAGATCGTCATCCGCGTGGCCGATTTCATCCGCGAGCACAAGGAACTTTTCGCACAGGCCGAATCCGCCGATACCGGCAAGCGCTACGAGGAATCCCTGGGCGATATGGATGACATCGCCAACGCCTTCGAGTACTTCGGCACCCTGGCCCAGCACCAGGCCGGCCGCGTAGTCGACCCGCAGGATCCCAACTTGCGCTCGCGCATCGACGCCGAGCCCGTTGGCGTCTGCGGACTGATTACCCCGTGGAACTACCCGCTGCTGCAGGTCTCCTGGAAGGTGGGCCCGGCCCTGGCAGCCGGCAATACCTTCGTCCTCAAGCAGGCGGAACTCACCCCGCACACCGCGATGCTGCTCATGGCCGCCCTCAAGGAATGCGGCCTGCCAGACGGCGTAGGCAACCTCATCACCGGCGCCGGTGCTAACTGCGGCAACCCGCTGTCCCAGCACCCGGATGTGGACATGGTCTCCTTCACCGGTGGCCTGGTCACCGGCAAGATCATTGCCAAGAATGCGGCTGAGACCGTCAAGCGCACCGCACTCGAGCTCGGTGGCAAGAACCCGAACGTCATCTTCGCCGATGCCGACTTCGACGTCGCCGTGGACAACGCCCTCAATGGCGCCTTCTTCCACTCCGGCCAGGTCTGCTCCGCAGGATCCCGCATCGTCGTGGAAGAGTCCCTGCACGATAAGTTCGTCGACGCTCTGGTAGAGCGCGCCAATAAGATCAAGATCGGCGGCCCGACCGATGAGAAGGCCGAGACCGGCCCGCTCATCTCCGCCGAGCATCGCGAGAAGGTCGCTGCCTACGTTGACAAGGCTCGCGAGCAGGGCGCCAAGATCCTCACCGGTGGCCGCGCGGCTACCAGCGAGGACACCAATGGCCAGCACGGCACCGGCACCACCGACCTGGGTGCTGGTGTGTACTACCTGCCGACCATTATCGATGGCGCTACCCGCGAGATGGATTGCGTGCACGACGAGGCCTTCGGCCCGACCGTGACTATCGAGACCTTCACCACCGAGGAGGAGGCCATCGAGATCGCCAACGACACCGAGTACGGCCTCGCTGGCGCCGTTTACACTTCCGACGCCGGCCGCGCCGAGCGCGTAGCCCGCGCCCTGCGCCACGGCACCATCTGGATCAACGATTTCCACCCATACCTGCCGCAGGCAGAGTGGGGCGGCTTCAAGCAGTCTGGCAACGGCCGCGAGCTTGGCCCCACCGGCTTGGCTGAGTACCAGGAGCACAAGCACGTGTACCAGAACCTCTCCCCTGCCGCTTGGGATCAGTTCGGACTGCAGTAACTAAGCCGGCCACCTAGCATTCAGCCCCCGCTGCCCACTGAACTGCTCCCCATTAGTTGGACTGAGAAATTAGTTTCCGATTAGTGGGGAGTAGTTTTCATTGAGAGCCCGAAGTTTGGTGAGTGAGCATCAGCGGGAGCAGTTGGTTGAACTATTTGAGCAAGGCATGGGCTATCGTGCCGCTGCTACTGCTCTTGGTGTCTCCAAATACGCCGCCCGTATGCTCTGTCGTCGGTTTAAACTGCATGGCAGACTATGTCTTGTGGAAAAACCGACTAAGCAGCAGTATTCGTTCGAAATCAAGAAGGAAGTTGTCCAACGCCACCTTTCTGGTGAGACAGCGATGAATCTTGCGCGGGAGTTTGGCCTGTCATCAGAGAATCTGGTCAGCGGATGGTCGAGGAAATGGCGTAATGGTGGCGATGAGGCACTAAAACCGAAGCCGAAGGGCAGGCCCAAGGGCTCGGTCACGCCGAAGCCGCTGTCGGAGGAAGCGAAGCTGCGTCGCCAGATCGCGCGGTTGGAAGCGGAAAACGCATATCTAAAAAAATTGCGGGACTTGAGGAATCAGGGACACGCCTGAAGGTTCAGGCGATTGTCATCCTCAAGTCACGGCATCGTCTGCAATACCTTTTGGATGCGGCAGGCATGCCGAGATCAACGTTCTTCTATCACCCGAAACGACTGCGCGAGCCGGATAAGCACGCTGCGCTCAAAGACGCGATCTTAGAAAGCTTCGAGCGTAACAAGCATCGCTACGGCTACCGACGAGTGCTACTTGACCTGCGCAACCAGGGGTGGGTGGTCAACCACAAGCTCGTCTACAAACTCATGAGCGAAATGGGGCTTCGAGCCAAGGTCCGCCGGCGCAGGCCATATGTTTCTTATAACGGGACGACAAGCCACATTGCCGACAACACACTTGACCGCAAGTTCACCCCAGATAAGCCAAATACCGTCTTTGTCAGCGACGTCACCGAGTTCAGGGTTGCAGGCCGCAAGGTCTACCTGTCACCGGTGATGGATCTGTTCGACCGTTCAATCGTTGCCCACTCCGTGGCTACATCGCCGTCGACAGCGTTTACCGCTGATTCTTTAACTAAGACGATTAAAACGTGTACGCCTGAGCCTGGGTGGATGATGCATACCGATCAAGGTTTCCAGTACCAGCATTCGTCCTGGCGCAACCTGATTCATGACAACGGTGGTGTTCAGTCGATGTCGCGTAAAGCCAACTGTTACGACAACGCGGTCATGGAGAATTTCTTCGGGCACTTGAAAACCGAGATGTACCACGGAGAAGTCTTCGACACCGTCGCAGAGTTCAACCAGGCCATCGACGAGTACATCCAGTGGTACAACACCGAACGCATCCAACAACGACTCAAGGGTCTGACCCCGATGCAATATCGAAATCAGACCCTTGAAGCCCTAACCGCCTAGAATTAAACCAGTCCAACTTTCAGGGGCCAGTTCAGATGAGCGCGGGGGCTGAATCTTCTGTATGAGGCCAACGTGCGGCCACGTTATTGGCCTCGTTCACCTACCAAGCGGGCCACAACGTGGCCGCTGTGTAGTTCCCTGATGCATAACAAGCACATAGCGGCGATTCCACGGCAGGAAATCCCCGAAACGTGCTCGTTTCGCACGCAGCGCCACGCCTTAGGCGCCGACGCGGACTGACTACGCGGAAAGGGCGTCTTCCAGCTCAGCCAGCAAGGAATTGGTGCGCTCCACCTTGAAATCTGCGGGGCGGAACTCGCCGTCGGCCCAGTCGGTGAAGAAGCCAAACTCCAGCTGGTTGCGCAGCTGCGGCATGGCGAAGTTCACCACGATGGAGCGCCATGCTTCCACACCGCGGACTGCCCCGCCCGGGCCATAGCCTGCAAACGCTACCGGCTTGCCGGCCCACTCTGCGGCCAGGCAGTCGAAGGCATTCTTGAACGGGCCCGGCACGGAGCGGTTGTACTCCGGGGTGACAAAGACGAAGCCTTCGCAGGCATCAACCACATCGGACCATGCCTGAACCTTCTCATCCGCGTACTGCTTATTAGCAGCAGCGGGAACAACCTCGGTGGTCAGGACCGGAATATCGAATTCCTTGAGGTTCAGCAGGGTGTACTCCACGCCATCCTTACGGCCCTGGGCCAGATCATAAAGCCACTCGCCCACTTCCTTGCCGGCGGCCTTATCGCGGGTGCTGCCGATGATGATGCCAATGCGAGACATGAGAGAACCTTCTTTCCTTCAAGCTTTATGTAACACCTCTAGCCTACCGCCCGTGCCGAAACTTGTCTGATAGTGATGTTGATACGTCCCTCTGCAAGCCCGCACCCCTCCGGCAACGTGCCATCGTTGACGCGCACTACCCCGTGGTAAGCAAAGCGCTTTGGCCCACCAAAGACCACCAAATCACCACTACATAGCGTGATATCGTCCCACGGCCGCGTGCGCGCCTCGGTGTGGCCCATACGGAAGAGGGCCTCATCCCCAATGGACAGCGAAATCACCGGAGCCGGCGATTCCTCGGAATCATCCACGTGCATGCCCATCGCCGATCCCGGCGGGTAGTAATTCACGAGTGCCATCTCCGGCACAAAGGTCTCCACCCACGGCTCCAGCTCGGGTGCTACCTCGGCCGCGGCGCGCAGTGCCCCCGGCGCAATCTGCCGCAGGCTCTCCGGCACCGGCGGAACCCGCGTGCCGTCCATATTATCCACATAGCGATAGCTTGGATAATGCCAATACCTGCCCAGATGCAGCTGAAATACGCTCATCTGTCCACCGGACTTCAGCCGCGGGCGCACCATCGCCATCGGCGTCGCCGCATACTCGCGCGCAATGCCGCGCATTTCCTCCACCAAGGCCCTCTGCTTATCGACGCCCACCCATCCCGGCACATGCCCCACCCCCGGGGCCACACGCACACTCGGCCGCGGCAGCGAATCAAAAAGCATGACCTCACCCTAAACCCCTAAACCTCTAGAATTAAACCAGTTCAACTTTCGAGGGCTAGTTAATTAGAAATATTCCCTCTTTAGATTGATGGAAATGTAAAGAACCGCAGAGCATCGTTTCGATTTACACACCGCTGCATCTTATTTGGCAGAAATCCTCACTAAGGAGGCCTTGAGCGAAAATAGGTTCAGGGGCGAATCCGCCGCATCGTTGCCGAAATTTCATGGCGCTGCCGCATGGTTAGATGAATTTCTATACTTCGCTTTGGAAGAGGAAACGCCTGATGGAAAGGCGTTTGTCGGCTTTGAAACCATTCTCCACCCCGAGGGAACTTTTAAAAAATGTTCGGTTGAGTATGAAAATGTTCACGACCTATGGGCTTACGACATTGCTGGTGAATCAATCCTTAAGAACCTCGATTTTGAAGAGCCGGACCGTATCACGTGGTTCAAACACGTGGTTCAAAACTGATAGCGAGAATTTCGTTCCACCTACATGGAGCGATGTGCTGGCTTTGTATCACGTTTTGAATCGAATATGGATACAGGTTTAAAGGAGTACGAGGTCACCTACTGCAGGGAAACGACCGCAGGATCACCACCTGCTATCCGCGAGCCGCCCCATACCGCACGGTCCGAAATAACCCCTGATACGATAGCCAGATTCACCGCTACCTAGAACCTGACTGTTTTCGGCAGAAGTCTACTCAGACATTCACTGGGATGGTTCGATTTAGAACTCCAGCGATCAGAGATTGAATCGAGGTAGAGATGAGTGCGCGCTAGCCGGAGACGCAATTAGCCTCCGACTAGCGCGGCGCTGAAAAACTAGCTCGTGGAATGTGTGTATCCCGGTCTTAGCGTTCCCAGACTCGGTGCGATGCGAGGAGTTTCTTTACCGGTTCAGCTGCTTGGCGTGGGGAATCAACGGAAACGATTCCTGGTTGCTCGGCTTTAACGCGTGCGTATTCAAGCGCCGAAGATGCATTGCTGTCGGCGAGAACAATAGCCTTCTTGTGGCGTTCAAACTCACCGAGCATCGTGGATACTTCAGAATTGTGCGGGGGATCTAGAACTACTGCTGCATCAAACTCTATGGAGCGAGCAGTCAGGTAGGTTCGAGAAACTGATACTTCAGTACCGTCAACAGTTACGGTTCCACCCTTAGTAGAGACGACCATAGGAACAACACCCGCGTTGAATAGGTCGTTAAGCAGTTCCCCTACTCCGTCTAGTTCCTGGTCCGAATCAATAAGAATTGCAACTCGGCGCCCATCAATGGGCCACGTCTTACCCAACTGTGACAGAGCGGGAGAAGAGCTGGCATCGGGTACTTCCTGTTGCTCCGGATGCGGAAGGCCCAAATTATCAGCGACAGTTTCTGCCAGCTCTTGGTCAACGTGTGCGAGAACATCGAGGTAGCGCAGCTTAATGGCCTCTTCATAGCACTTGCCAAGTTCAAAGGAGAAAGCTTCAATAAGGTGCTGTTTCTCAGTCTCTGTCAAAGACAGGTAGAACATGCGCGCTTGCGAGAAGTGGTCTTCGAATGAAGCCGGACTCCGTCGAGTTACGTGTCCTTCTACCGGGCGAGGCACATCTATGAATGCACCCTTGTCAATCGGCGTTTCGGTTGGGTTTCCCGCGTCAAGACTATTTGGTTTGTAGGGAGCTATACCAGTATGCGCTGCCTGCTGGTACATGCCGTCGCGTAGGTTGTCATTGACTGGCGAGTGGGGTCGATTGATAGGCAGCTGGCTAAAGTTAGGTCCGCCTAAACGAGATATCTGCGTGTCGAGGTAGGAAAATAGTCGTGCCTGCAAGAGCGGATCGTTCGTGACGTCGATACCAGGAACAAGATGACCAGGGTGGAAAGCGACCTGTTCGGTCTCTTCAAAGTAATTTCCTGGGTTCTTATTGAGTGTAAGCGTGCCGATAACCTCTACCGGGGCCAGTTCTTCAGGAACAAGCTTCGTCGGGTCGAGCAGATCGATGCCTTCAAACATCTCTTCCTTGGTATCTGGGAATACCTGGACACCCAGGTCCCACTGCGGGTAAGCGCCTGCCTCGATAGCGTCGGCGAGATCTCGACGGTGGAAATCGGGATCTACACCACCGGTAATTTGGGCTTCTTCCCACACCTGGGAGTGAACTCCTAGGCGTGGCTTGAAGTGGAATTTTACGAGAGTAGTTTCTCCGGCGTCGTTAATCATGCGGAAAGTATGGATGCCGAAGCCTTCCATAGTTCGTAGTGATTGAGGGATACCACGGTCTGACATATTCCAGAACGTATGGTGGGTAGCTTCAGTGTGTAGTCCGACGAAATCCCAGAAAGTATCGTGCGCACTTTGTGCCTGTGGGATCTCGCGATCCGGGTGGGGCTTTCCGGCGTGCACAACGTCGGGGAATTTGATTCCATCTTGAATAAAAAAGACAGGGATATTGTTGCCGACCAAGTCCCATACGCCTTCTTCGGTATAGAATTTCACTCCCCATCCGCGTGTATCGCGCACGGTATCAGCAGAGCCGCGGGAGCCCAGAACGGTAGAAAAACGCACGAAAACGGGGGTTTCTTTACCTTCGGCGAATACACCGGCTTTCGATATTTTAGAAGCCTTGCCGTTTGAGACAAACGTGCCGTGAGCGCCTGCACCACGTGCGTGTACTACACGTTCCGGAATTCTTTCATGATCGAAATGAGTTATCTTTTCGCGAAAGTGGTGATCTTGCATTAACAGCGGACCGCGCTCGCCTGCCCGCAGAGAATGATTAGTTTCGTTTAGCCGAGCTCCTTGAGCGGTGGTGAGATACTCACCCTGTTGACGACGTGGATCTTGGTTGTCGGCGCCGATTTTAAAGGGGCATCCAGTCGGTGAATAGGTTTCTGGAGACGTTTGCGCGTTGAGTGGCTGGGGTGGTGCAGCAGCTTCGTTGGGCTCGTTTACGTGTGGGGTGTGGCTGCCGGGGGTGCCTGGTACATGATTTCCCTGTGGAGAGGCGGATGGGGACGACTTATCTTGACTCATTGTCTGCTCCTAGACGTGAAACAAAAAAGGGCACCTTAAGGGTAAAACGAATTTTTGGTTTGCGCAGGAAACTTGACAATTAAGAGAGTCTAGCTGGCCGCTGGTTGGGTGTATGAGGGAAAGCGTGCCGTGTGCCCCGCGGGGCTGAAAGAGGGGGTTTTAAGCTAGCGGAACCTTCGGTTAGAGGGTTTACTAGAGTGAGGTAAGACATAACTTTCAGGGAAATTGTTTTAGCTGAGACTTTTAAGGTGAAAGTAAACGTGAGTAGTGCGGGAAAGAGGTCTGCTCTAATAAGGGTGCTGTCCATCCCCGCGGGACACCCTTATGTTTCGAAGGCGATTTCTCAAGATTTCGTAGAATTAATTCCCGATCCTGTTATTGACTCCGAGCAGCCAGAGCGGTGGTGGCCGCACCCTAGTTTAGAAAAACAGTGGTGGGATAAATATGACGAAGATGTATCTAGCGGGAAAAGAAAGCCGATAGATGTAGTCCACGTCCACTTCGGGTTTGAGCATCTGACTAAAGAACAATGTCGCGACTTTGTCGAGGCTCTTAGCGAACGCAAAATTCCTCTTGTTTATACGGTTCACGATATTGACAATCCCCATCTAGACCAACAAGGGCCTTATCACGATAAGGTCCGCATTCTTCTCCGTGCTGCTGCTAAAGTTCTAACGCTGACAAAGAAGGCCGCTAGCGTCATCGATGAATTATTCGACTACCCCGCCAGTAGCATTGAAATATTACCGCATCCGGCTATCGTAGATTCACCCGTTTCACAAGACTTCTCCTCGACACAGTCAGAAGGTGTCGGAGTCTTTTTAAAGTCTCTGCGGGGGAATGTAATCAGGAATGTAGATTTTTACACGGAGATAGCTGATTTTCTTTCCCAACAAGGAGAAAAGTTTAAGGTCTTCATACATCGAGAAAGACCGGACGATTTTCTTTTCGACGCTCTTCAACGCGCGGAAAATATCGATCTTATTGAACATGATCCTTTCAGTGACCACGAACTTTTTGCAACGGTAGCGCAGTGTAGTTGCGTTCTACTCCCTTATACAAAAGGGACGCATTCAGGCTGGTTAGAGATGTGTCGAGATCTGTCAGTCCCGATTGCGGTGCCGGACTGTGGGTGTTACCTAAACCAGGCTGATAGTAGAGATGCTGTGCTGGAATACGAGTCTGGTAACGGGAAAGGAGCAGCTAAAGCGCTTGCTCAGCTATCACGTTCCGGACATCTTACCTACCAGGGTGATCGAGCAAGGCAAAGTGAAGACATAAAAAGCGCACATTATCGTATCTACGATGCTGTCCGTGCTAAGCGAATTGCCTTAGTAGCTCCGTCGCGTTTTCCCGTCGCTCCGCCATATCCTGGCGGGCTAGAAGCCTTTTGTTCAATGCTTGCTCGCTTACTGAGAGAAGCTGGAAATCGCGTGGATCTTTATGCCGTGGAAGGAAGCGAGCATCAATGTAGGGATGTTGTTTTCCCGGGGGTGGATTGGTCTGGTTATGAAAGCGAGAAAACGGACCACACCTACCCTCCGGGGGAGCGAGAAAAAGAAGACGCTGCTTTTCGTAAGTTAGCTCAGCACGTACATGCTCAGGCGCAAGCCGGAGAGCTTGACGTAATCCACAATAATAGCCTTCACCCTGGTCTTTTTAATTTCGGTAAAGGCTTGCCAATGCTGACAACACTTCACGCACCCGGATTTATAGAAGTACAGCAAGGGATAGACACTGCTGCGAAACGTCGCGGCAAATCTCCGGCTGGAATTTTTAGTGCGGTATCGCAGTCAGTGGCCCGCACTTGGACCGCTCCTGAGCCCATACATATTGTGCCCAACAGCTTTGATCCAGCTGTATGGTTTCCCCGACGTTCAGCTTCTGTACCGACAGGTGCTGTGTGGTTTGGAAGAATCGTCCCTGAAAAAGGCTTGCACATAGCAATCGAGGCAGCGCGTGCAAGCGGACTTACTTTGACGGTAATAGGCAGGATCGGCGACGAAGAATATTTTTCAAAGGAAATTCAGCCGAAGCTAGACACTGATATCACAGTTCTAGAAGCTATGCCCCAGGAAGAAATAGCCGAGGAGGTATCACGCCATGAAGTATGCCTTGTTACTCCTTGTTGGGAAGAACCATTTGGTCTTGTCACTATTGAGGCCATGGCCTGCGGTACTCCGGTAGCAGCGATAGGAAGAGGTGGGATAGCAGAAATATACTCCCGCTTGGGAGACGAATTTTCATCTGCAGTTGCACCCGCCTGTAGCAGGCTCGATGAGCAAGTAAGGCGTTTACAACAAGCGATTGATAGTGCTCGAAAAATGGATAGGGACCACATCGCGAAAACAGTAAAGGCCCATTTTGGTCCGGAAACCCTTCTTTCCAACTATTTAGAGCTATACCATAAGGCGGAGACGATTGGTTAGTAGTCAGCGACAAGACGGTTTGACAGTTGGCATCTATGCTCACCATCAAGGTTCCGGTCATATCCGGCGATGTGCGGCTATTGCTAAAGAACTAACAACGCACTTTCCTACGAGTTCCGTCACTATCTTTAGCAGTGCTCAAGGAGCAGATATTTCTTTACCGTTAGATACAGATGAATACGGCACTTACCAAGACGTCACTGCCAATGGGCAGTGGCACTGGGCTCCCATTGCGCACGAGGGACTGAGAGAGCGCATGGGACTGATTGCACGGTGGATAGACCAAGAAAAGCCCGATGTTTTCTACGTTGACACATCAGTCGAAGTTAGTCTTTTCGTACGGCTCATGGGTATTCCCGTGGTCTCGATAGTCATGCCGGGAACAAGGCAGGACCCCGCGCATCAAGAGCTATATCGTATTGCCACCGCTTTGGTCGGCGCTTGGCCCGAGACTTTACCTGCGCCTAAAAGTCTTCTTCCGTTTACTAACAAGTTCACCGCAGTGGGCGGCCTGTCACGTTTTAGTACTAAGGGCCTACCCGCAGCTCAGCCAGAACGCCAATCTGATCTCGTGGTAGTCCTCCAAGGCAAAGGCGGTACACAATGGGACGATCAGTACTGGCAGCAGGTAGAAAAATATTGCAAACATTGGAAGATTGTCACCCTAGGCGGATCACACAGGGTCGACAATCCCTTTCCCTATCTACAACGCGCCGCCTGCGTCATCAGTGCAGCGGGACAAAACTCAGTAGCGGATATTGCCGCCGCGCAAGTCCCGGCTATTTTGATTCCGCAACCAAGAGCATTTGATGAGCAGTCAGCTACCGCAACCTCTGTAGCAAATTTGAATCTTGCAGTCGTCCTGGATGAAATGCCTGAGCTCTCCCAGTGGCCTCGACTGCTTGAACGTGTCACCGACACTAGCCCTGCCTGGGAGCAGTGGGTCAACCCCCACGCAGCAGAGAAGATAGCCCACGTTATCTACCAAACCGGTAAGGGAGTGCGTCTATGACCGTAGTGGTTACTTTGTGTTCAGCAGACAGGTCTGAGCGCGTTGCTAGACAGAATCTATTCCTTCACGCGGGAACGATCCCGTTCAGGCACGGAATTATTACCCTGGGACCCCAACAGTTTGATGTTCCCCAAGTAGAAAGCATTACCCACTTTCCACAATTGCCGGTACATTTATCCGCTGCCAGAAACGCTGCAGGACGCTGGGCTATCGAGCAAGCTCAACCCGGCGAAGCGATTATTTTTCTCGACGCAGATTGTCTTCCTGCCCCCACCCTATTATCTGCCTATATGCAAGCTTGTCAGCAGTTTCCTGGAAGTATTTTTTCTGGTCCCGTGACCTATCTTCACCAGGGCGTCGTACCTAAACCTCACAATGTTGGCTCATACGACGCGCCGCATCCTGCACGACCTAACCCGGATGTCGGCGAGCTACAGCAGGCGAGCGGTCAAGGCTACGAAGTATTCTGGTCTCTGAACTTCGCTGTTGAGCGTGACACTTTGAAGCGTTGTCTAGAAAGTTGGGGCGGTTTCGACGAGATTTTTACGGGGTATGGGGGCGAAGATACTGACTTCGCCTACCAATTACGAGCACATAATATCCCGCTGTGGTGGGTGGGAAGTGCTCGCGTTTACCACTTATGGCATCCAGTGTCCTCGCCGCCGGTGGAACACGTTGAAGACATCATTAAAAATGCAAACTTGTTCTATCAAAAATGGGGTCAATGGCCTATGCGTGGCTGGTTAGAGCAGTTTTCTGAGATGGGATTGATTACGTTCAGCGAAAATCGTTGGGAGGCAATTAAATGACGTATTACGCACTTGTTGTGGTTCCTGCCCACCAAGAAGAAGAAACGATTGTCGACTGTATACAGTCCATTGACGTTGCAAGCCATGCAGCCCAAGCTTTAGCCAAAGACATGGGTTACTGCTTAGAGGTCCACTTAGTAGTGGTAGCTGACAGTTGTAGCGATGCGACAGTATTACGTGCTCGAACATGTAGTACCGGTAGTGTGAAAACCCACGTCGTTGAAGTGCGTTGCAGAAACGTAGGAGCGGTTCGTACAAAGGGGACACTCACTGGTCTGCAACTTATCGGGGCGGAAAACAGCGGAATATTGGAGACAAATCGGGTGTGGGTACTTAATACAGATGCCGATTCAAAAGTGTCGCCGCAATGGATGATCGCGCATCTACGGTGGGTTGGGTTAGCTGAGATAGTATTGGGAACGGTCGTTCCAGAATGGGGGTCTCACCATTCTCCACAACTTGTTGCAGAATATGACCGCCTTTATAACCACCGTAATGGGCATCGGCATATCCACGGCGCTAATATATCCTTTTCCGCTAATGTGTTTAGCTTGGCAAATGGTTTCCCTGCCCGCAAGGAATCAGAAGACGTAGAGATGGTAAGAAAACTCGCCGCCAGAGGTGCTCGTACCGTCTCGATATCGGATGGCCCTGTTTATACTTCAACGCGTGCATCTGACCGAACACCCGGAGGATTTTCTGGATTTATCGCTAACCTTTCGCTAGCCCTACCTATCACTAGCCAGGCGGAGAAGCCAACCAAGCAATACCCGTCAGTGTTTACCTCTACGGACTCTGAAGACGAGGTCGTAGAGTTCTAACTCTCAAAATGAAAGACGGAAGGGTAAAAACACCTCCCGCCTTTCGCTACCGAATTTTACTCATTCTATAGACCTCCTAGTCGAGCGGCTTGCTAGGAAGCCAACCGAACGCCTCCGCGGAGGTACGCCATCACGATTTACCTAACGCTGTGATTGCTGCCTTTGGTATCTAGCGATTCCTGCGGGCAATTTCTGCACTTAGTGCTGTAGCAAAGCTAGTCCAAGCCGCATATGGAGATAGAACTACTCCACGTTCGGGGGAAGATTTCCAAGCGCGGCGGACAAGATCTGCAGAGCTTATCGCTAAAGCCCCGGCCCAGACGGCTGCGAGTTTACGGCGGTGTGAGCGGAAAAATACTCCGCACCAACCCGCGTTGAGCGCGAGGTTTAAGCCAAGCACGCTGGCATGGGAGCACGCCGCGTTAGTTTCCTTGGCTTCGAGTTGATCAGCAATGACTAAGGAGTTTACTAGCGCAATATCAGCATACAGTGCTGTCCATACAACGGGAAAGACGAATGCCGGCGGCTGCCAAGACGGTTTAGACAACCGACGATATTTGCGTCCATTGGTGGTGACCAGAGAAGATCCTATGATTCCGCAGGCAGTCACGGCGGTGCCGACTGCGCCGAGGGTCTTTTGCCAACGTCGAGTGTCGGTTCCCTTGTTGGCAGCAGTAACGGCTTCCGCAAAGGTCTGGTTGCCACCGGGCGGAGTGCCAGTATAAGACTCGAGGTCTCGTTCTTTGACAACAGTATCGTGCAGCAGGCTGCCGATAAGGGGGGTGGCAAGGTTAGCTTTGATGGGGGTGATCAAAGAAATCCACTTGGCTGCAAGCTCCGGAGTGGTTACTGGGGCAGAAAAGACGATACGCGGTAGCAAACCTTCAGTCTTGGCGTACTCCTGCATCATAGCCGCATATTCGAACGTATCGGGCCCGCCGATATCGAAGGTGCGGTTAACCTCAGGGGGAAGTTCGGCCGCGCCGGCCAGGTAGAAGATGACATCACGTACAGAAATCGGGGTGATCTTATGGCGGATCCAGCCAGGTCCAATAGCACCTGGTAGGCGTTCAGAGAGATGACGCAACATACGGAAGGAAATCGATCCCTCACCCAAAACCACACCAGCCTGTAAGGCCGCGGTGGGAACAGCAGAATCCAGGAAGATCTGTCCGACCTCGACACGAGATCCTAAGTGTTCGGACAACTCTTCGTCATAGGGATGTAAGCCGCCGAGGAATACGATGCGGCCAACGTCTTGGTCAGAGGCCGCGCGAGCAAATCGCTGGGCCATAGAACGTTCCTCGGTGCGGAAATCCCCGGTTTCGGACATGGAGTGGATGAGGTAAAAGGTGGCATGGGCATTCGCAAGTGCATCATGCAGATCTTCGCTGCTGGTGGCATCGCCTTCAAAAACTTCTACTTGACCGGCACCCGCGTTCTCACCCTCATCAACGATCTTATCACCCCACGGCATGGACAAGGCTTTCTTTCGACTGCGTGAAAGAGTGCGCACCCGCCACCCGCGCTTGAGCAATTCCGTGGTGAGGTTGCTTCCTACATAGCCAGTAGCCCCAGTAACTAAGGCCAAACGAGGGGTTTCTTCGGTAGAATTTGACGCCATCACATTTTCCTTCCTGCCATCTGTGGCGCACACTCGCTAGTATCGCCAATGCTACGTGAAACCCGCCTCCCTTGTAGGATCTCTTTTCCACTGCGAAAGGTTGCTCATGTCGCAAACCTGCCCAGCCACAGGCCATAAGAATGTACTACTCCGCACTATCCTTCCTGCGATTCTTGGTGCGATCGGCCTTTTTAACTCTTCTCAGACCCAGGCGGGCTCACCAGAGTTTTACGCTGCGACATTTTTTACCGCCGCTGTGTGGTTTCTAACGTGGCTAGCTTGGGGAAACCGACGCTGTTTTTCCGGCCACCATCTTCGCGAGATCGCTCGCGGTACAACCCTCGGCCTGACACTTATAGTTCTTTTTATCCTCGGAGCGCTCATCGTGCGCTTTATCCCTTTTTTGGCTGGGCCAGTAAGTGACCTGCTGGATAACATGCGCCACGGCAGCGTACCGATTACCCTAGCGACACTCATTATCAACGGTGTGGGTGAGGAGCTTTTCTTCCGCGACGTCGTCCGCCGCCAGTTTTCGGACTCCCTCTCACCTACTCCCGCCATCATTACGCAACTAGCTCTCTACATCTCTGTCACCGCAGCGATGGGGATCCCTCTCCTGCTGGTAGCCTCCGTGCTCATCGGCGGCGCTGCCGCGCTGGAAGCCCGACGCGCTGATAATCTCATCTCAGCCACCACACTGCACTTGGTTTGGAGCCTTGGCATGGCGTTCGTTTTACCTATCCTCATTCATTAGCTCGACTCTGACTTTCACATTTTTTGGAAAAGTACGTTGCCGATCAGGTAGTCGTCCATCAGGCTGCGGTCATGGGAAGTTTCGCGCTAGAAACCCACGGGAGCGGGCCGGTAGTTAAAGATATCGCCTTATACAGTCAAGGTTGCGTGAAACGCGGGGCTGGTTGTCCCCACAAAAGATTCCTACTTACTAGTGCGAAAGACAACCTGCCCGAGATTCTGTCGGAAAAATCTGCGTTACCGGGCCTGCACCTGCCACCGAACCTAGAATGTGGCTGCGCCGTGATGTGCGGTAGGCGCGTTTTATTGATTTCGGTCCCACCATCTTGGCGCAGGCCAAGGGGACGCTTGGCGAAGCGCTATGGTTAGCCCCGAAGCCCATGTCACCGTGCTGCCGGAGATTAGAATGGAAAGACCTGCGTCGTGAGCGCAGGAACGCTTAATGCCGCTAAGGTTCCGGATAACTCACTAGTCCTGCGAGCGTCAGGATTTCAACAGTCCCGTCGAAGGTTTTGGAGCCGCCAAGTAAATGTTTGATCTCGCCAGAATCGGTGCGGGCCTGCCCGTAGCCGAGACCATCGATTCGCTGCCTGAAACCGGAAACGTCGTCATTCAGGCCCCACCCGGTACGGGTAAAACCACGCTCGTGCCACCGGCGCTGGCCAATCATGCGGCGGGCCGAGGCAAAGTCATCGTCACCGGCCCGCGCCGTGTGGCTGTCCGCGCGGCCGCGCAGCGCTTGAGTGCTCTCAGCGGCACCCCGGACAAGGTCGGCTTTGCCATCCGAGGCGAGTCCCGCAAAGGCAGTGAGGTCGAATTCGTCACACCGGGCGTGCTGCTGCGCCGCCTGCTTAAGGATCCGGAACTCGAGGGTGTTGCCGCCGTTGCCATCGATGAGGTCCACGAGCGCCAGCTCGATACGGATCTGGTGCTGGGCATGTGCCTGGAATTGGCCGAGCTACGCGAGGACTTCCGCGTCATCGCCATGTCCGCCACCGTGGATGCGCAACGCTTTTCCCAGCTTATGGACGCCCCCGTCCACGTCACCGAAGCAGTCACCCACCCGCTCGATATCCACTACGCCCCCATGCCGGGCAGGGCGGCGGGAACGAGGGAGTTTTATGGGGACGTCGCCAAGCAGGCAGCCCGCCAGCACGAATCAACGCTGGTCTTTGTGCCCGGCGTGCGCGAAGTCAACCTCGTCTGCGATGCCTTGGCAGGCCATAATGTGTTTCCGCTGCACGGCAAGCAAACTACCGCGGAGCAAGACGCTGCGCTGTATACCGATGAACAGCGCATCGTCGTGGCTACCTCCATCGCGGAGTCTTCGCTTACCGTGCCGGGCGTGCGCGTGGTGGTAGATGCCGGGCTCTCCCGCGTTCCCCGGCGCGATGCGCAGCGTGGCATGTCCGGGTTGGTGACGGTGTCTACCTCAAAATCGAGTGCCGATCAGCGCGCTGGTCGTGCCGGCCGTGAGGCACCCGGCACCGTTATTCGCTGCTACTCGCAGGATGATTACCAGCACTTTTCTCCGCATACCACCCCGGAGATCCTGTCTGCGGACCTGACCCAGGCCGCGCTGTTTCTGGACTGCTGGGGCGCAGGCCCGGACTTCCCGTTGCTCGATCCGCCGCCGGCCCCGGCCCTGGCATCTGCGCATGCGACCCTCAAGCGCATTGGTGCCACGCAGGAGCTCGCCCTCCTGCCCACCGATCCACGCCTCGGCGCTTCTTTGCTCCGCCACGGCAGTCAGGCCGCACCCATCATTGCCTCGCTTGCCGACGCCCCCTTAACCCCCGATCTCACCCGTCACCGCCCACCCCAAAGGGAGGTCAAGCGGCTCGCCCGCCTCGTCGACGATCTAGGCCCCGCCGATCCCGGCGAGGTCGTCGCCACCGCCTTTCCCGAGCAGGTGGCCAAGCGCATGGGCGAGGATTACCTGCTGGCCAGCGGCACCCGCGCCCGCCTGCTCGATAACTCGGACTTAGCCGGTGCCCCGTGGCTCGCCATCGCAGAGGTATCCCTGTCCAACGCCGGTAATGCCATCATCCGCTCGGCCGCTCGCATCGAGGAAACCACAGCCCTCGAGACCATCGGCGTCACCGAGGAAACCCGTGCCTTCCTGCGCGATGGCCGCGTGCGCGGCGTCAAGGTCAAGGCCGCGGGCGCCATCACGCTCTCTGAAACCCCTGTCAAGGTCACCGGCCCCGCGGCCGAGGAGGCGCTTGCCGCCGGCATCCGCGAGGAAGGTTTGGGGCTTTTCACCTTCAGCGAGAAAGCCCAAAGCTTAAAAGACCGTTTGCGCCACCTGCACGCCCACTATGGCGAGCCGTGGCCCGATGTCGATTCCGCGGATCCCGCCGAGTGGCTCGGCCCCGAGCTCCACCACATTGCGGAGGGCACCCCCGCCGCCAAGCTCGACATGTACCCCGCGCTGCAACGCCTCCTGCCCTGGCCGGAAGCCACCCATCTGGACGAGCTCGCCCCCGAGCGCCTCCCAGTCCCCTCCGGTCGGGACGCACGAATCGACTGGTCCGGCGACCGCCCCGTGGTCCACATCAAGCTACAAGAATGCTTCGGCCTGGCCGCATCCCCCGAATACTGCGGCCACCGCGTGCAATTCCATCTACTCTCCCCCGCCGGCCGCCCGCTCGCGGTGACCGATGATCTCGCCAGCTTCTGGTCCGGTCCTTATGCCGGCGTGCGCGCCGATATGCGCGGCCGCTACCCCAAGCACCCGTGGCCGGAGGACCCGTGGAATGCCGTTGCTACCGCGCGCACCAAAAACCGAATGTAGTTAGCCCCATTGCTGCCAACCCAGGTAGCAGCTCATGACCACGACCAAGGTAAGTAGCGCGTAGCGGATGAATTTGGCCCCGCCACCGAGTACGGTACGTGCACCGAGGAGTGCGCCGGCAATATTGGCTACGCCGAGCACGAGGCCGAGCGTCCACCACACGTGCCCGCCAATAATAAACACGACGAGCGCACCGAAGTTGGTAGCTGTATTGACCACCTTGGCCATAGCCGCAGAAGTCAGGAAGTTCTGCGCAAAAATAGAGGTGAAGGCCATGATCAAAAACATTCCGGTACCCGGACCGAAGATGCCATCATAAAAGGAAATGATGCCGGAGAGCACCAAGACTACGACGGTCCGCCAACCACCACGGGTTCCGGCCGAGTCGCTACTGCCAAAGTCTGGCTTGAAGGCAACGAAGACGCCCACGGCCACCATGAGCACGATGATGATGGGGCGCATGATGTCTTTATCGAGGCTCGAGGCCACGCTGGCCCCCAACCCGGAGCAGACCAGCGCGATAAGGAGGAAGCGCGCCATTTCTGCCTTGTCCAGCTTCACCTTGCGGGCGAGGGTTACGGCAGCGGATCCGGTGCCGGTCACCGCGGCGAGCTTGCTAGTGCCCAAAGCTGCGGCCGGAGCAAGGCTCGGCAGGACCGCCAGCAGCATCGGGATCAGGATCAATCCGCCACCACCAATAACCGCATCGACCCAACCCGCGGCCGCGGTACCAAAGAAGAGAATTATCCACTGCACCAGATCAATTTCCATGCCCCCGATCATAAATCTTAAATGATATAAGGTGATAACCCGCCTATTGCCCTCTCCGTAGTAGAGCAGAAAGAGGCACTATACTTTTGTCGCAGCAGAACTAGGAGGCTCGCATGGCCGCACAGCAGGAAGGCACCGGGCTTAGTGCCCATACCGTGGCACGGTGGACCATTGTTGTTCCGGCATCGGTCGCACTGGGCTGGCTCTTTAGCAGGTGGCACGTACCTGCGGCTTGGATCCTGGCAGCGATCCTCTCCTCCGGCGCCATGGCGCTTTTTACTGGGGAAGATCTGCGCGTGAACCGCAGTTTTTATAGCATGTCGCGTGGTTTTATCGGCATGATGGCTGCGATCCCGCTGACCGTGGTGCCGGTGGGCCAATTGCTTGGCTTCCTGCCTGCCGCCCTGACGATGTCCTTTGTCACACTGATGGTAGGCATTATCGGCGGCCAACTCTTACACCGCGCGCAGCCAGACGATGTCTCCTCCGAAACCGGCATTTTATCCATGCTGCCGGGCGGTGCTTCGCTGATGCCTGCGCTTGCCGACGAACTCGGTGCCGACTTCCGCTACGTCGCCCTCACCCAATACCTGCGCCTCTTAGTAGTCTCGGTATCGCTACCCGCCGTGGTCGCCTTATTGGACACGCCCGCCGGCGAGGGGGCGGATCTTTCGGTCGACGGCGAAACCACATGGTGGATAGTTGCCCTAGTGGTTGTCATTGCCTGCATAGGAGAAAAGGTAGGCAAGTTCCTCCATCTCCCCGCCGCCGCGGTGCTCGGCCCCTTGCTGCTGACGGTTCTAGCCTCTTTCGTGTTGCCGGAGGGCCACACGCTCGAGCCGCTCTACGCCTTTAAGGTGATGGCATTTTTGTCCATCGGCTGGGTCTGCGGCGGCGGGCTTTCGCTGCCGGCGCTCAAGGCCTTTGCCAAGCAATTGCCCGCCACGGTTCTTTTCATCGTGGTCATTATCGGCATCTGCGCGGCCACCGCCTGGCCGCTGACCAAATGGCTGCACATCACCTACTTTGAGGCCTACCTGGCCACCAGCCCCGGCGCGCTGGAGACCGTGCTCGCGCTCTCGGCCGAGGGCGGGGCCGGACCCGCGGTCATCGCGGTACAGCTCACCCGGCTTATTGCGGTGCTGGTCATCGCAGGCTACCTGCCGCAGCTATTGCGGCTGGCGAAGCGCCTGCTGCGCCGCTAGTTATCCAGAACGGCCTCGCGCAGGACGGACATCGGCACGGAGCCAAGGGCGAGGGCCTCGGAGTGGAACTCGCGTGCGCTCATGCCCTGCTTCTCGGCCTCGGCACGGGTCTCCTGCCACAGGCGCTGTCCCAATGCATAGGACGGTGCCTGGCCCGGCCAGCCGAGGTAGCGATTGACCTCAAAGTTGAGGTTCGCATCATCCATAGCGGTGTTCTCACGCATGAAGGTCTTCACGTGCGCCTTGTCCCACACGCCGGACGTCGAGCAATCCGGCAACTGCTTGCCCAAGTGCAATCCGATGTCCACGACCACGCGGGCGGCGCGCAGGCGCTGCGCATCCAACATGCCCATGCGGAAGCCCGGGTCGTCCATGTAGCCCAGCTCGGCCATGAGCTGTTCGGCGTAGAGCGCCCAGCCCTCGCCATGACCAGAGTTCCACGTCACCGCGCGGCGCCACAGATTGAGGTCTTCTTGCACCAGCGCAGAGCCTAGCTGCAGGTGGTGGCCCGGCACGCCCTCGTGGTGGACGGTGGTCAGTTCCTGCCAAGTGTGGAAGGTGTCCTGGCCTTCTGGCACGGACCACCACATGCGGCCCGGGCGGGAGAAGTCATCACTCGGCGGGGTATAGAAGATGCCGCCGGTGCCGGCTGGATCGATGCAGCACTCGATCTCTTCTACTTCCTCCGGAATATCGAATTCCTTGCCGTTGAGCTCAGCGATGACGCCATCGGCGGTGGATTGCATCCACTCCACCAAGGCATCGGTGCCGCGCAGGGTATAGCGCTCCTCGTGGTTGAGCTTGCGCATCGCCGAGCGCACCGAGCAATCGGAGCCGTAGAGCTCGTGGGCGATCTTTTCCTGCTCCGCGCGCAGGCTGCGCACCTGGTCCAGGCCCCACTCATAGGCCTCGTCGAGATTGACGGCATCGCCCACAAAGAGCTTGGAAAAGCGCTCGTAGCGCTCGCGGCCCACGGCGTCCTTGTTAGGAGCCTGGGGCTGCAGGTCATTGGAGAGCCAATCGGAGAACTCGCCAAAGGCCTCCTTGGCCTGCTGCACCTCGGCGGAGTCGGCGTCGAGGCCGAGGGACTCGAGCATCGAGTCGGCGTCGGCAAGCCGCTCGCACTGCACAATGACCTCGGAGATCTGATGGTGCGGTGCCACCATGCCGTGGGAGGCTGCTTCCTCCAAGGAGCTGCGGTAGCCGGCCAGGGAGGTCTTCACCTTGGACAGGCGGGAGCGAATGGCATCGCGGTCCTCGTCCGTGTCCTGCGGCATGAGCAGCAGCGTATCGCGAATGGTCTGCACCGGGGAGGCGATGTTATTCAGGCAGCGCACGTCCTCGCTGTGGTGGTGCAGATCTAGTTCAAGACAGAGACGATCACGCAGGACGGCCGCGGTGACATAGTCCACGTCATCAAAGTCATCCTCATCATCGGACTCATCGGTGGTGTCATCCAGGGCATCCAAGTCCGCCACCATTTCGCGGGTGCGGTCTGCGATGGCGGTGAAGTATTCGGGGGAGAAATCCTGCAATTCGCCCTCGTAGCCGTCAATGCCCCACGCGGTGGCATCGGTGGGGGAAAGCTCGGCTAGGTCGTGAACGAAGTTATCGCACGAAGCGTCCAGTAGAGAGGGCTGGCGCTTAGCGGTCTGCTCAGAACTCATAACGAGGAAGTCTATCCCTAAGTATCAGCTATAGGCCACCCAGGCGGGCCGAAGTTGCGAACTTGTTAACTAATCGTTGTCCCACTTTGTACCGGGATAGTTCCACCGGCCGAATTCATCCAGGATATCCTGCGGTTTCTCCTCCATCACCAAGGCATCGACAAAGCGTGGCAAGATGAAGCCGGACTCGGCCATGGCGGCGTACATGGCGTAGAACGGACGCCAAAAATCCTCGGTGTTTACTAGGCCCACCGGACCGCGGATGGTGCCCAGCTGTTGCAGGGTGAGCACCTCGGTGAGCTCTTCGAGGGTGCCGACGCCACCGGGGAGGCAAATATAGGCGTCGGCAAGCTGCTCCATGCGCGTCTTACGCTCGGCCATGGAGCCGACTACTTCGAGGGTGGTCAGGCCGGGGTGGGAGATCTCCAGATCCACCAGGGACTGTGGCATCACGCCGGTGACGGTACCGCCGGCGGCCAGGCAGGCCTCTGCCACCTCGCGCATCAAGCCGATATTGCCGCCGCCGTAGACCAAGGTGAGACCGCGTCGGGCCAGCTCCGTACCCAATTCCTGTGCCGCCTGCGTATAGGCCGGGGAGTTTCCTGTTGCTGAACCACAATAAACCGCTACTGACTGCATGCTCTCCAGCATAGGTATCTGCGCGCCCACCACCACCTTTAGACTATTCGGTACATGAAACTTTTATCAGGTTAGACAAAGCAGTCTGGGATGCTTATACTCCTTTTTATGATCAAATCTGGCCCAGTGTTCACGCGGCCCCGCACACCGGCCGCAAAGTGCCTCCATTTGGTGCGCCTGAACCCGATCATCACCCGGAGCGAGCTGGTGGAAGCCACCGGACTTTCCCAGCCCACCATCACGCGCGCTACTACTTCGCTACTCAACGCGGGCCTCATCCAGGAACGCACCGACCTCACCCAGTCCCGTGGGCGTGGCCGACCAACCGTGCCGCTGGAGGCGGCCGATAATGACTGGGCGCTCGGCGGAATCTCCGTGGGCACCAAGCAGACCTACATCGGCCTTTATGACATCAAGGGCCGCACGTTGATCGAAGAGGAATTGACCACCCCGGTAGCTAACCTCAGCGAAGATGACTTCCTCGAGCACATCATGGCCGGCATCAATCGCATGCTGACGAACCTGGACCACCGCTTAGTCTCCCTCGGCGTGACTACCTCGGGCACCGTGGATGACAACGGCCTAGTCACCGCGGAAAACCTCAACTGGCACGGCGTGGACATTGCCGAACGCCTGCGCTTCCAGTTCGGCGTGCCGGTGGTGGTCTCCTCCGCCATCACGGCCATCCTCGGCTCCGAGACCCAGGCGGCCGAGATTGGCACCAGCGAGCGCGTTCTGGTGCTCTTCGCGGACGATTCCATCGGCTCGGCGCTCTCCGTCGAGGACGAGGTCAGCCCCATTATTCCCGTGCCGCAAACGCACTCTGAGCTGCTTGGTCACGGCGCTTCCGAGCGCCTGCTGGCCACCCAGCACGTCCTAGAGAAGGTACGTCACGAGGGCATGGAAGTAGCCACGCTTGCCGACGCCGCCCAAGTAGCCGACTCCCACCCTGCCGTCCGCGCCATTTTAGACGAGCGCGCCCGCCAGTTGGGCGCCATCACCGCGGAGCTGGTCAAGGCCCACTCCCCGGCCACCGTGGTTATCGCCGGCGGCGCGTTTACCGACGACCCACAGGCCCCCAAGCAATTTGCCGCCACCGTCCGCGCCTCCGCGGGCGATGAGTTGCAGCTGCGCATGATCCCCGGCCATAAGGAGATTGTCCGCGCGGTAGCCCGCACCGTGGCCACCGACCAGCTCCTGCGCCAACCGCTGGAGCTAGTCCGCTCACTCCAGTGTGCTTAGCACCTCGCGTACCGAGTCGATGCCGCGAAAGAGATGGGCATTGAGCCCGCAGTAGCTAGCGCCCTCCACGTAGTCGACGCGGTCATCAAAAAAGTGCGTATCTTTCGGCTGCGCGGAGAGCGCATCCACGGCCACACGATAGGCCTCTGGGTGCGGCTTGGCCACGCCAATATCGCAGCTAAAAGTCACCGCCGCACAGTCCTCTAGCCACGTCTGCTTCTTTCGCACCTGACCCGCCAGCGTGGTGGGGATATTGGATAAGATGCCCACACTATAGCCGTCCCCGATAAGCCCCTTGACGAGCGCTACCATGTCGGGGTCCGCTTCTAATAGGCCGCTGTTTTCACACACTACTGCCTCAGCGACGGGAACCTCCCCCAACCCGGCGCGGGCTGCTACCTCATTCCAGTAGTGGCTATCGCTAAAAATGCCGGCGTCGTAGTCCGGCCGATAAAACCCGTAGGCCTCCCACATCGCCTCTGGATCTGGCGGCGCGAGGAGGCGCTCCAAGTCCGCGTGGCTTTCTGGGGTTGCCGGGCGCATGAGCACGCCGTACATATCAAAGAGGAGTTTGGGCATAACGGGGGCCAGTTTATGCGCGTTTCGGCGCTTGGGTCAGCACGGCTACGATTCCCACACCCGCACCAGCGACAAAAAGAGGCAGCATTGCAGGCGCCCGGTCCATGGACAAGACGAAGATGCCGCCGATGGCACCGATGAGCAGCATGCCACCCAGGCTATAGAGCGAGCGTGTGACTACCCCACGCTTGCCGGCGACGCCATAAACCAGCAGCGCGAGCCCGGCGAATGGGCCAAGCATCAGCGCCGCGGTGGTCAGAAATACCCCCAAGGCCATGTGCGTGGACATGATTGCTGCTCCCACGATGAGAAAGAGCGCCAGAACTAACAGGCTTATGGCGCACACAGCCTTGCGTTGCGTTGACATAGAAGTAATCCTCCCACCGCACCGCAGTGCTATGGGAGGATTGAGCTAAATCTTGATGGGTTTGTTATTCACCCACACGCGCTTAGGCGCCGCCTTCGGTGCGACCAGCCAGGCGCTCATCGATGCGCAGCAGGCCCGAACCATCATTGCCCACCAGCTTGATCTGGTCCAGAATCTCAGAAACGGTATCCTCTTCTTCCACCTGCTCGCTCAGGAACCAGTCAACGAGCTGGCGGGATTCCAGATCCTGTACGTCTAGCGCCGCGCGGGCGATGGTGCGGATCTCCTCGGAAACCTTCTGCTCGTGCTCGAGGGAAGCCTGGAAGGCATCCTGCGGGTTAGCGGCCTTGACGGAACCAACCGGGATGTCATTGAGCTCTACGCGGTATCCGCGGGAGAGCAAGTGGTCCGCAATCTTCTCTGCGTGCTCGCGCTCCTCAGCAGCCTGGCCCATGAACCAATCACGCATGCCTGGGAAGGAGAGGTTATCCATCTCGAAAGCCAGCTGGGTATAGACCATGGAAGCGCCGTATTCGCTAATAACCTGGTCATTCAACAGGGTTTGCAGCTTCTCGTCCATTGTAAAAACCTTTCTGTGTGGGGAAATTAATTAGTGCTAAGCACCACAGTACAGAAGATTCTCCCGCGATCCAGCAAGGCCTACTTAAGTAAACTTGCACGTCATTACACTTTTTTAGATTGGATAACCTAAGTTAGCCAAGACAAAGCTTGCCGCCACGCGCGGGCAAAGGTCCCCTAAAACGCAAGGTCACCGCGCATCCTCCACCATGACACAGACTCGACTCGACGCCCGTCACAGCAGCGACCATTTGCAACCGCACACCCCGGACCATAAATGTGACTTTAGTCACTCAAGCGTCCACTAAGGCGATTCAGGCGCTGCGCGCTCGCCCCTTCCAGGCCACGGAACTCTACCTCGATGCCACGCTCGGCGTATTTCTTCTGCACCGCATCCAACGTCGCCACCGTAGAGGCGTCCCATACCTCGGCCTTGCTCATATCAATCACCACGAGCTGGGTATCCAGCGTGTAATCAAAGGCATAGACCAAGTCATTGGAGGAGGCGAAGAAGAGCTGGCCGCGCACCGCATACTCGGCATCGCCTACGTGCTCCACCTCCACCAGGTGGGCCACGCGGCGGGCAAAGCCGATCGAGGCCGCCACCACGCCGAGCACCACGCCCACCGCCAAGTTATGTGTGGCCAGCGTGCCTACCACCGTCACCAGCATCACCAGCGTTTCTGATAGCGGCATGAGCTTCAGCGTGCGCGGGTGCACCGAATGCCAATCCACCGTCGTTGCGGCCACGATGATCATCACCGCCACCAGCGCGGCCATTGGAATGCGGCCGACGGTCTCGCCAAAGAGCAGGCAGAGGATAAGGAGGAAGGCGCCCGCGAGGAACGTCGACAAGCGCGTGCGCGCCTGGGATGCCTTCACGCCGATCATGGTCTGGCCAATCATGGCGCACACGCCCATGCCGCCAATGGCCGCGGCGAGGATATTGCCCACGCCCTGGCCAAAGGACTCGCGCGTCTTATCGGAGTGGGTATCCGTAATGTCATCGACCAGCTTGGCCGTCAGCAGCGATTCCATCAGGCCCACCAAAGCCATGCCAATGGCATACGGAGCAATAAGCTGCAGAGTATCCAGGTTCCACGGAATATCCGGCACGAAAAGCCCCGGCAGCGAGGTGGGCAGCTCGCCCTGGTCCGCCACATCGGGCACCTTCCACCCAGCCGCCACCGCAATGATGCTGACCACCAGAATGGTAATCAGCGGGGCGGGAATCACCGTGGTCAACCGTGGTAGCCCCAGCATGATAGCCAGGCCAATGGCCACCAGCAGATACACCATCCACGGCGCATCAATAAGGTGCGGCAGCTGCGTAGTAAACATCATGATGCCCAGCGCATTCACAAATCCCGTCATCACCGAGCGCGGGATAAAGCGCATGAGTTTAGCCACACCCACCGCGGCCAAGACCACCTGCATGATTCCCGCCAAGAGCACCGCGGCTACCACGTAGTCATGCCCATGTTCATGCGCGAGCGGAGAGACAACCAGCGCCACCGCTCCGGCCGCGGCGGAAATCATCGCTGGCCTACCTCCGGTAAAGGCGATGGACATGGCCATCACCACGGAGGAAAACAATCCCACCCGCGGATCCAACCCTGCGAGGATAGAAAAGCTTAAGACCTCCGGGATCAGAGCAAGCGCCACCGCCAATCCGCCGAATACCTCCTTGCGCAGGCGCGCAGGCGAGGAAAATGCATAGCGGAAGCTGGCGATGACGCTAGTCGGAGCAGGCTGTTCTTTAATCACGCCTGCACATCCTAGTGGACTTTAGGAGCCTTCCTTAAAAGAGCCATCTGCGGTGATTACGGGCAGCACGGACCACGCGAAGTTGATCCACTGATCGGTCTTCTTCCACGAGAAATCCGGCTCAAAGATAGTCTTCGGCTTGGTGTAAATGACGGCCGAGCGCACATCGTCTGCGGTTTCCTTGAGCAGGTTAACCACCAGATCCAAGGTCTTGCCAGAGTCCGCAACGTCATCGACAACCAGGACCTTCTTGCCTTTCAGCGAATCCGTATCCAGCTGCGGGGAAAGAATTACAGGCTCGTCTAGGGTCTGGCCGATATCGGTGTAGAACTCCACATTGATAGCACCCATGGCCTTGACACCGATGGCATAACCGATAGCACCGGCTGGGATCAGGCCGCCGCGGGCGACGCCCACGATGAGGTCTGGGAACCAACCAGATGCCACAATCTGTTCCGATAGGTTTCGGCTCGCCTCGCCGAAGACCTCCCAGGTGAGGTTTTCCCGGTCCGGGTGGATCCAATTTTCAGTCACGATTGTGTGGCTCCTTTTGCGTCATGGGCTTTCCTTGTAGTTTAACGAGCGATGCCTACCAAAGAAAAGGCAGCTACCGGAAGGGAACCTCGCCCAAAGTCCGACGCAGCTTGCGAGTGCGCAGGCGCTCCGGATTTTCGGCTAGATGCTCCATGGCGCGCACCGCGCACATCACGTGGGCTTCCTTCGAATTGGAGTAGAAGGCCTGCGCCTGCGCCGGCAACTTCGGCACCGCGTGAAGAGGCAGGTCAGAGACCGAAAGAAGAGTTCCATAAGGAACGCGGTAGCGGTAACCATTGGCCGCGAGCGTGCACGATTCCATATCCACAGCCACCGCGGTGGAGGTTCGCAGCCACTCCCATAAATCCCGGTTGGTGCGCCACTCCCAGTTGCGATCATCGGTGGAGAGCACCGTGCCGGTGCGCATGAGCGAGTTGTCGTCGCCGTACACCGCCTTTACTGCGGATTCGAGCATGCGCTGTACTTCTGGAATCGCCGGGATGGGTGAGGTCGCCGCAACCTTCTGGTCCAAGATGTGGTCATTGCGTTGATAAGCATTGCCTAGAATCAGGTCACCGATGCGCATGCGTCCGTCCATTCCGGCGCAGTGCCCAATCATGATCCATGCCTCCGGGCGCAGCACCGCCAAGCAATCCGTAATGGTCTTGGCGTTAGAGGGTCCTACACCGATATTGATCATCGTGATGCCATCGCCACCGGCAGTGATTAAATCAAAGCGCGGCATCTGGTACCGAGAGGTCAACGTTAAACCGTCAACATCAAGGTCCACCGCATCGTTGGGATGGATGGTCTCCCCATTGGGCAGCACCAAGGCGGTATAACGCGAGTCTTCCTTGGTCAGCTCGCGCAAACCAAACTTCACAAACTCGGTGGTGTGCATCGCGTAGTTAGTAAACAGAATGTATTTCTGCACCGTATCGACCTCGATGCCGGTGTAATGCTCAATGCGCGCACAGGCGATATCGAAACGCTGGGCCCCAAAGTGGAATAGCGGCTTTTCCGCACCGTGGAAAGCCTCCCATTCGCCATCAATGATCGCATCGTTGACCTCATCTAGCGTCGGCCGCGGAATAGGCCCGCGTTCCTGCGGAGCCGTGGCCGTGTCCTTGATGTACTCCGGCGGGATGCGCTGGTCCGATTGGCCAACAAAGATATCGCACGGATAATTGCCCGCTAGGCGGGTCAGCTGCTCGTGCAGGTAATCCCGAATTATGTGTGGCTTGGAAATTACCGCTGAATATTTGCCGGCCTCATTGACGTAGCCAAACGGCTCAGAACGATCGATGGGCTGCCATTTGCGGATATCCACCGTGACCTTGGGATAGACCACGTAGCGATAATCATCAAGGTTTCCTGATTCCAATGTCTTACGCGCAAGCTCGCAGGAATTCTCGTAAATCTCAATCAGGCGATTTACCGCCTCATCAACGGAGTGGACATGCTGCAGATCGGTCATAAGCGCGAGTGTAGCGGGGACTTCGCAGCGCGGCAGCGGTCCGCGCATTTCATTATTCTTTTCCACGGTAGCTTCAGTGATACCAACACTGACATGATTTACTGCGAGAAAATCAAAGACCTAGGATCAGTCCTTTTAGCTGCTAAGAGTGTCAAAGCAAAGGTCTCAAAGAGAATGCGACGAAGAGCTCGACTATGTCAATTCGGGCATCGTCCCATCAATCCGAAGTATTCCTAATTCACATTGTCCCCAGTATGAGAGCGAGAAGAGGAACTAGCCCCAATACTGCAGACGATTCCTACTAGGACTGCACCTAATGCTCCCAACAAGATTCCCGTGGAGGAGGGCAACAATAATCCACCCACTGCGGAGCCGACTGCCGAGCCAAGGTAGTTCGCAGATGCATTAGCAGCAACAGCAGTCGCCCCTTCATCAGGGTTTGCGCTGAGCATCGAATGCTGCTGCGGCGCCATAGATGACCACCCCAAAAGCCCCCATGCAAAAAGACACACCACTGCCACCACGTGGCTCGAAGGGAAGAGAAGCAGTAGAGCGAAATCAGTCACGAGTAATGCAATGATAATGACCGTTAGTTTGCGTGAACTATTAACCTTGTCGAGCACCCTCCCAATCCCAAAAGCACCCACTGCCCCGCCGATACCCCAGACCCAAATACCAGCAATGGTGTCTACCTGCACACGATCAAGCACTACAGGAATATAGGTGTACAACCCCAGCGAACCCACTCCAACAAAGAAGGTAACTAAGATCGTCAGGAAATTATCCACTCGGCCGATGACTCGGAGTCGCTGCCCTAACGAGGAGGAGGGCACAGCCGGTACCACACTCGCTTTGCGCAACGCTAGACCTGCTAACGCCACTATTCCAATGGCCGAGACCAAACCGATGGTAGCCCTCCAGCCTAGCTGTTTAGCTACCCCTAATCCCACCGGTACGCCCACGACAGTTCCCACCGCTAAACCAGCCAGCACCATTGATAGTGCGCGCCCGCGATACTTTGCTGCGACAGACATCCCCGCTACGGCTGAGGACAACGGCGAATAAATTCCAGCTGCCGCACCTGCGATCAAGCGCGACACAAGAAAAACGATCACTGTAGGCGAGACTGCAGTCACGACATTCGCCAAAGAAAACACAGCAACAGCTCCAAGCAGACCACTCCGTGGATCTTTGCCTGCCTTACCCGAGAACAGCGGACCAGATATTGCGTACGCGCCGGTGAAGGCGGTAACGCCCAAGCCGATCACACTGCCACTTGTACCCAAGTCGTTTGCAATCTGTGATAGCAGTCCAGCGATAACATATGCGTCCAATCCGAGCGCTACACTGCCCAAAACTAACGGCCACAGCTGTCTAAGCATTCGAAATCACCATATCGAGCAAACCAGGGAACCGTTCGTCTAGATCGCCTCTGCGCAAAGAGATAACACAAGTTCGTCCCTGGCTTCTTGTCCACGTCACACCGGCTTCACGCAGCTGCCGAGTGTGGTAGGTCAGGGTAGATCGAGGCAGGTCATCAGCGAGCGTCAAACTATCGTGCTCCTGACCGTCTGCCAGGCGCCTAACCATCTCTAACCGGATGGGATCACTTACCGCAGCCAGAACACGGACGAATTCAAGGTCCTCGGTGGCCGGATGCTCATACTTTCGTGGGCTCATCACAACTCCAATCGTGCAAGAATTCCTGAACGATTGACCACAGTAAGCTACCCGAGAGATTCGTGCAAGATTTCTTGCACGAATGCAGGTGCGCAGATAAAGCCCCCACCTAGACAGCGATAAATGAGCACCGGAGGCTTGAGGAACTCTATTTTTAGACACCAAGCTTTCAACCCCACGACATCTCTAATTCACAACCTTCAACGTTGGCACAATAAATCGAGCCAAGTTTATGAAAGTAGAGAGCCCTATTCCTTCTTCTAACGGTGCGTACAACGTAGCTTGATTTAATAGACCCTTCTACCCAAAAATATGCTCGAAGGTTCTTTGGTCAGGAAAGCATGACAGACACCGTCACGCCTTCAGGGAAAAGCAACTAATCTGCAGCACCAGAAATGATTTAGAGAACGAACAATCGCTGGTGACTAGTTGAAATGTTTAGTTCTCACGCGCTTGCAGTTGGTTAAATGCGCAGGGCACACCGAAGCCCTCGACGCATAAGCGTTATGGATACCAACTCGCACCCCTCCACTGCACAGAATTGCCACTGCAAGAGTAGTTCCCTGCAGAAAATGGCGTCAGCTACTCCTAGACCCCAGGGGAGGTAATGAAGCGGTATCCCAATCCGGGTTCAGTGAGCAGATATTGGGGATTAGTTGGATCGGTTTCCAGTTTGCGGCGCAGCTGCGAGGTATAGATGCGCAGGTAGTGACTTTGTCCTTCGAAACCCGGGCCCCAGATTTCTGCGAGAAGGTCTTCTTTGCGCACCAAACCGCCGTGGGCACGCAGCAGCGTCGTAAGCACGCCCCACTCAGTGGGGGTCAGGTGAAGGGGCTTTCCTGCCTTGGTGATGGAGTGTCGAGGGACGTCGATCAGCACATCGCCCGCCCGCACCATCGTGGCTTCCCGCTGGGCAGGCAGATGCTGGGGGCTGCCATGCCGCAAAGCCACGCGCACACGGGCCAAGAGCTCTTCCATGGAAAAGGGTTTGGTCACATAATCGTCAGCACCGCGATCTAGGGCCGAGGCACTAAATAGGGGATCGGACCGGGCTGTAAGAATCAGAACTGGGATTGCTGACCACCCACGAATCCCGTCGAGGACCTCCCGCCCATCCATATCCGGCAGACCCATATCCAAAATCACCACGTAGGGCTGGTGCTGGGAGACCACCTGCAGACCCTCCGCCCCGGTGCTGGCTGAATACACCTCATACCCACGCGCTTTAAAATTAATGCTCAAGGTGGTGAGCAAACGCGGATCATCATCCACAATGACAATCGTGGCCTTCTTATCAGTCATGGCTTTTCTCCTCCCGCAGCGGGAAACTCAGGATAAAGGTCGCTCCTGGAGTGGCCTCTACGGTGATAGTACCGTCCATGGCCTCCACAAATCCGCGTACAACGGAGAGGCCTAAACCCACCCCGTTGTCATTGCTGGTATCTCCCAAGCGCTGAAAGGCTTGGAAAAGCTCTCGCTGCTTTTCCGGTGAAATTCCCGGCCCTTCATCGCTCACACTCAGCTCCACGCGCTCATCTGTAACCTGCGCATCAACGTTGACTGGTCCGCTCGGCGCATAGCGCAAAGCGTTATCGAATAGATTCGCCAGCACACGTTCAAGCAAAACGCTATCCGCGCAACAGGTGCGGCCGCGGAGTCCAGAACCAATATGAATGCGACCAAGTTGGTCCTTGCTATGTCCAAAGGCACAGGAGGCAATAGCTCGATTGGCTACCTCATATAACTCCACAGTATCCCGGCGTGCGGTTACCGCTCCTGCACTCAAACGCGAGTGATCCAATAGGTTGGTCACGAGCAGCGTGAGTTGATCGATGCTAGCTGCGGTTTCCGCCAGCAGTATTTCTTGATCCTCTGGACTGAATTCGATTTCGGAATTCCGCAAAGAGGACACAGCCAGCTTGGCCGTTGCTAGGGGCGTGCGCAGATCGTGGCTCACGCTCGATAGCAACGCACGACGCAATTCATCAGCGGCAGCAATGGCATCGGCACGTGCGGCCTCAGCCGAAAGCTTGTCGCGGCGCACGATGCCGGCTAGGTAGCCGGCCACAACCGCCACCAAAGCACGGTCGCGGGCGGACAACGCTGGGCCCTCCATCACAATCTGCACCGTAGTGTCCTCGCTAGAGACCAACGTTTCTACCTCACGTTTATGAGTCTTAGCGGGGATATGCAGGTGTTTACTCTGCCGGGGCGAGGCCGCCGAAGCGTGCCAGGTAGACAGTACGTCCCCGGAGGCGTCAAGAAGCACAGCCTTATGGCAGCCGAAAGTTTCTCCTAGCTTGCGAAGCACTACATCGATGGGAGATACGTCCGCACGGCGGTTAAGGGCTGCGCGGGAAAAGACCGTCAAGAGCTCAGCATCGCGCGTGGCAATGGCCGCATTATGGCGCTCTATCTTGGTGCGCCGCACTTGTAGGCCCACGGCCAGGGCAATGGCTACCATGACCACGAGGATGACAGCGTTAGCTGGCTCAGCAATATCGAAGGTGTACAGGGGTTCGGTAAAGAACCAATTGACCGCCAAGCCTGAGGCACACGCAATAATTACCGCGGGCCACAGGCCAGCGAGCATGCTTACGAGAAGGATCAGCGCAAAGTAAAAAGCGGAACACGTGCCTGTTCCCAAAGCTGAGCCGTCGATGCCTTGCAACAGTGCGGTCAAAGCGATGAAAGCGACAGCCGCGCCCACCCAAGACACCGCCCGGCGCGGAAGGGAATGCAATGGTCGCAGCAGTGGTGAAAGAGGCGAGGGTTTATCGGACGGAAGATTAACAATGTGACAATCAATCTTGCCCGAATCCCGCAACACGGCCTCAGCAACGGTGCCGCGCCAGTGCACGCCTAAGCGACGCCGTGGTGAAACCCCCAAGACCAGCTGGGTGGCGTTGACGCTGCGGGCAAAATTAAGCAGCGCTTCTGGCACCGAGTCACCGGTGACCTGATGCAAACGGGCACCCACGTCCTGAGCCAAGGATTGTAATTTGGCCAGTTGTTGAGCGGAACCTGCAACGGAAGATCCACCGGATGAAAAGGAATCCCCAAAAATTACGTGGACTACATGTAGCTCGGCTGAGGATTTGGACGCGATGCGGCGCCCGCGGCGAATGAGCAATTCTGCGTGCGCAACGTTCTGAATGGCCACGACCACCCGCTCCCGCGCCTCCCAGGTATCAGTAATATCCTGCTCAGAACGGTAAGATGCGAGAGCCTCATCAACTTGGTCCGCCAACCACAACAGGGCCAGCTCCCGCAGTGCAGTCAGATTGCCCACTCTAAAATAATTATTCAAGGCTGGGGCAATGCGCGCTTCTTTATAGACTTGGCCATCGCTCAAGCGGGTGCGCAAGAGCTGCGGGGATACATCCACCAACTCGATCTCGTTCGCCGCACGCACCACCTCGTCCGGCACCGTCTCCTGCGGGGAAATACCGGTGATCTGATTTATTACATCATTGAGGCTTTCAAGGTGCTGGATATTCAGGGTAGAAATCACATCGATTCCTGCGGCTAGGATTTCCTCTACATCCTCCCAGCGCTTAGCGTGTTCCTCACCGCGCGGATTGGAATGAGCAAATTCATCGACCAGAACGGTTTCCGGCTGGCGCGAAATGATGGCTGCGGTATCGAGTTCTCCGGTGGATAGCCCAGCGGCGTGGCGCCGCGGGATGGTCTCAAGGCCATCGCACAGCGCCCGAGTAAATTCGCGCCCATGATCTTCCACGATGCCAATAACTACATCGCGGCCGGCCAGCACAAGGCCGTGCGCCTCATTGAGCATTGCACAGGTCTTACCGGACCCAGGCGCCGCGCCGAGGTAGATCTTCAGAGCGCCACGCTTGGTGCGCGCCGGAACTTTCTTGTCGTTCATATAGCACTCATCTTATGAGCAGGACGGTGGAATGGGCAGCGCTCGGTTGAGAGTAGTGACGTTGACCGCGTCTTGGCCCAGGAACCCGAGACTGGCATGCTCTGTGTTTTCCTCGATGAGGCGTCGCACTTCTTCGGTACTCATCCCCTGCTCTCGAGCGACACGTGGAGCTTGTAGTTCAGCGTACGCAGGGCTAATGCCAGAGTCGACACCAGAGCCGGAACCGGTTACCGCATCGGTGGGAACATCTCCTGGGGCGGCGCCTTCGCGCTTGGCGATGTCCCCGCGCCGCTCCTGCACGGCCTTTTCTAGCTCGGAGCTACTAGCGCCGTAATTGCTCATGCCTTCGGAACGGGGGAAGAAGTACGGGCCTTCGGTCTGGCCGTCTTGAAGCTGGGTCGAGCCAGCTAAGCACTCACCCTGGTAAATGAGGTTGCCCTCGGCGGAGGCCGGCTTGATGCGGGAGATTCCCCACACGGCAGCGGGATAGATCATTCCTAGTGCGACAACGCACAACAGTACGGCTACGAATCCAGCGGCGAGGTTACGAAAATAGACACGCATTTTTGGTCCTTCTTTTTCTATATACCTGGAAGCAGGTTGACTACTTGGTCAATAAGCCAGATGCCTAGGAATGGGGTGATCACGCCGCCCAGGCCCCAGACGCCCAGGTTACGGCGGAGCAGGGACGAAGCAGAGGCCGGCTTATAGGCCACGCCCTTGAGCGCCAATGGGATAAGAGCAACGATGATGAGCGCGTTGAATACGACTGCAGACACAATGGCGGATTGCGGCGAGTGCAGGTGCATCACGTTGAGGCGCTCAAGGTGCGGAAGCTGGGTAGAAAACAGGGCCGGCAAGATGGCGAAGTACTTCGCTAAGTCATTGGCCAAAGAGAAGGTGGTGAGCGCCCCACGGGTGATGAGCAACTGCTTGCCAATGCGCACGACATCGATAAGTTTGGTCGGATCAGAATCCAAGTCCACCATGTTGGCGGCTTCTTTCGCTGCAGAGGTACCAGTATTCATGGCCACGCCCACGTCCGCCTGCGCCAGCGCCGGCGCATCGTTGGTACCGTCACCGGTCATAGCGACCATGCGGCCGTGCGCCTGCTCCTCGCGGATCCTGGCCAGCTTGTCTTCTGGGGTGGCCTCCGCGATGTAATCGTCGACGCCTGCCTCTTGAGCAATGGCCGCTGCCGTCAACGGGTTATCGCCGGTCACCATGATGGTTTTGATGCCCATCTGGCGCAGTTCGGCGAAGCGCTCCGCCATGCCCGGCTTGACGACGTCACTGAGCTGCACCACCGCAATAACCCTGCGGGTGCCGTCGGATTCTTCCACAGCAACGGGCAGCGGGGTTCCACCACCTTCAGCAATCTGGGTCACGGAGTCTTCAATTTCTTGCGGCCAGTGGCCACCCGCCTCGGTTACCCACCGGCGTACAGCATCGCCGGCGCCTTTACGCAGCTTTCGGCCTCTGAGGTCAAGCCCAGACATGCGGGTAGAAGCGCTAAATGGAATGACCTCAGCGGTCTTTTCTTCCTCTCCTGCTGCGGTAGAAAGGTGGTAGTTTTCAGTCAACCACGACACGATGGAGCGCCCCTCCGGAGTCTCATCGGCAACCGAAGCAACGCGGGCTATCTCCGCAGCTTCCTGCTCATCGACACCGCGCGCAACGATAAGCCCGGTGGCCTGCCGGTTGCCATAGGTGATGGTGCCGGTTTTATCCATGAGTAGGGTCGCTACGTCGCCCGCCGCCTCTACCGCGCGTCCGGACGTAGCCAGAACATTGTGGTGCACTAGCCGGTTCATTCCCGCGATTCCCACCGCCGACAGCAGGGCAGCGATGGTGGTTGGGATGAGGCAGACCAACAGGGCCACCAGCGAGAGCGGGGAAAGCTCCGCGCCGGTAAACAATCCCATTGGGGCCAGTGCGGTAACCGCAATGAGGAAGAGGATAGTCAGGGTAGACAGGAGGATGCTCAGCGCGATCTCATTCGGGGTCTTGCGGCGCTCCGCCCCCTCTACCAAGGCAATCATCGTATCGACGAAGGTGGATCCCGGCTCCGAGGTGATCTGTACCAAGATGGAATCAGACAAGACCACGGTTCCGCCGGTCACAGCACAGCGATCGCCACCGGCCTCGCGAACCACGGGAGCAGACTCGCCGGTAATGGCAGATTCATCGACGGTTGCCGCGCCTTCAATGACGTCGCCGTCACCCGGGATAGTCTCTCCGGCCTCCACGCGCACGATGGCGCCCTTGGTGAGCTCAGAAGCGGCGATGACCTCGATGCCACCATCGGTGACCAGGTTAGCGGTGGCGTCATCACGCACAGCGCGCAGGCTATCTGCTTGGGCTTTGCCGCGGCCTTCGGCATATGCCTCAGCAAATGCGGCGAACGCAATGGTAAACCACAACCATACGGTCACCACCCAGCCATAAACACTGGGGCTAAAGATGGACCACAGGGTAGTCAGCGCGGCGCCTACCCACACCACGAACATGACGGGGTTGCGGGCTTGGGCGAGCGGGGACATCTTGTGCGGCAACGATTTAAACGCTGCCGCAGCCAACCCACTGTTTTTGGTGGCAGAGCGCTGGGGAGTGCGTTGCTCAGTGGTCATAGTTGGTGTTGTCATGAGAGTGCCTCCGAAATGGGTCCCAAGGTAAGAACGGGGAAGAAGGTAAGGGCGGCGACCAACACAATGACGCCGATGGTAAGCAGAGCGAAGGTCACGCCGGACGTCGGCAAGCTGCCGGCGGTAGTGGCCTGCCGGCGTTGACCGGCTAGGCTGCCCGCCAAGTACAGGGTGAAAACGATGGGTAGGAAGCGGCCCAGCAGCATGGCGATTCCGAGGGTGACTTGCCACCAGGGCTCGGTTACCGTCAGGCCGGCGAAGGCCGAGCCGTTATTATTCGAGGCCGAGGTAAAGGCATAGAGCACCTCGGAGAGACCGTGCGCGTTATCCGGGGTTCCCGGCGCGCCGAAGTTGGTAGCGGAAAGCTCCACCAGCTTGCGCTGAGCCACCGATGCCCCCACGCCTACCAGGACGAGGACAGGCATGGTGAGGATGTACAAGCTCACCGCGGAGATTTCCTTGCGGCCGACCTTATTGCCCATGAACTCCGGTGTGCGCCCAACGAGCAGGCCGCCGATAAATACGGCGAGGATTGCCACCATAAGCAGACCGTAGAGGCCAGTGCCCACGCCGCCCGGTGCAATTTCGCCCAGGAGCATATTGAGTATCAACAAGCCACCACCCAATGGTGAGTAGCTATCGTGCATCGAATCGACCGCGCCGGTAGAAGTGCCCGTGGTAGACACCGCAAAGAGTGCGGAGGCGTCAATACCTAGGCGCTGTTCGATGCCCTCCAAGTTGCCGCCGGCAGCCTGGGCTGCCGCACCGGTGGTAGTGTGCTGCGCCCATACCACCAAAGCAACCATAACGGTCCAAATGCCGCCGATGACGCCAAGCAAGGTCCATGCATGCTTCTGGGATTTCAGCATTACTCCGTAGGCACGAATGAAACAGAAAGAAATGACCAGCAAGGAAAAGATTTCCACGAGGTTGGTAAAACCAGTGGGGTTCTCAAAAGGGTGCGCCGAGTTGGCGCCGAAGATGCCACCACCATTGGTTCCCAGCAGCTTGATTGCCTCCTGGCTAGCCACCGGAGCGCGCGGAATATCCACGCCCGCGGAGCTCACCAGGTTGGACCCGAAGGTTTGCATGGTTCCGCCCAAGATGAGGACGAAGGAAATCAATAGAGAAAGCGGCAAAAGAATGCGCACCAAACCGCGGGTGAGGTCAACCCAGAAATTTCCGATGAGGTGCTGTCCGCTCTCAGTGCCCAACTTGTCACGGCTATATCCCAAGTGACCGATACCGCGAATGAGCGCAACCGCCACACACATGCCAACAGCCGCGGAGGCGAAGTTCTGGACGGTCAGGCCAAGCATCTGTGCAGCATTGGTCAGGGTTTCTTCGCCCGAATAGGACTGCCAGTTGGTATTGGACACGAATGACGCCGCGGTATTAAACGCCATCCACGGTTCCACCGCTGCGGAGCGGGAATTGCCAAAGCTAGGCACAACGGTTTGTAGGCGCTGCACCGCGTAAAGAACGAGTACGGATGCCAAGCTGAAACCAAGCAATGCACGGCTGTAATTCTTGCTGTTATGCCCGCGGTTTGGGTCAACGCGCAGGACTTTATACACCGCACGCTCTACCGCCCAGTCCTTGTCAGAGGTGTAGCTGCGTGCGATCCAATTGCCCAAAGGAACATATGCCGCCGCGAGTAAGACGACGAGGGCGAGGAACTGCGGTAACACCGCCCCAATGCTGGCGATCATGCGAAACGCTCCGGATCAACTAAGGAAATGATGAGGTAGATCACCAAGGCCACAACAATGACGAGGCCAATGACCGCTGTAATGGTGTTCATGGTTATGCATCACCGTCCAAAAGCTCGTTGAGGACGGAGGGACAGCCAACCGTCAGGATGGCTATCAGGATTGCCACGATGTCTAACATGTGGGAAACCCCCTTGTGCGAGTGAAACTTTCCTGTGCCTGACAGGTATGCCTGCCAGGTGCCGGTACCAAGGCAGCACCTGCTACGCACAAACGTTAAGACCACACCCCCGCTGCCCTAGGCAATCTTTGCGCTATCTTTACGCCTCTCGCTCGCAATTTTTATATTTCCTTTACACCCCTTTTGCGCCACCTTTTCTTCAGGCTGGGAACCGCCCCTTATCCACAACGAAGGCCCGCCGACAGCACATCGGCGGGCCTTCTCCCCATGACTAATCTCTCGGTACCCAAGGAGGGAATGGAGCGCACCCTCCTACAAGCACCGCCCGTGATTAGGCAAGCCTAAGTTTATAAACCTTTCGTAGGATGGTCAAGGGTTTGCCCATAAATTTCTTAATTCCTACCAAAAACACAGTTAACCTGCAATAACGAGTACAATCCGGAACCATGGCTGAGTTGAAATCCACTATTTCCGAACAACTCCGCAAATTCTGGCGTGCCAACGACAAGGAATTGACCGATTCCCCGCGTCGCGGCGTCGCCTCCCCTGCCGAGGCCACGGCACTGCGCGAGGAGGTCGCGGCCGAAATCGCGGACCTCATCAAAGCGCAGAAGATCAAGACCAGCCCCGGCGATACCGCCCTCGACGCCGATGCCGCCGCTACCCTTCCCCTTGGTGCCCGCATTAAACCGCGCGGCGTCTTTGAAGATGACTGGGGCGCGCGTCCCACCGCGCAGCGGCCCTGGCCGGTCATCCTCATCCACGGCACCTGCGATACCAAAGGCGTATGGCAAATCCTCGGCAATGAACTGCGTCAAGACGGCTGGGCGGTCTTCGCCCCCGACTACGGCCGTCGCGCCACCCAACCCCTCGCAGAATCCGCCCAGCAACTCGATGCTTATATCCACACCGTGCGCATGGCCACCGGCGCGGACAAGGTAATCCTCATCGGCCACTCACAGGGCGGGCTGCTTGCCCGCTATTGGATGCGGATGATTGGCGGCGCCGAGCACGTCCTCCATCTGATGTGCATCAGCGCGCCAAACCACGGAACTACCTACGGCGGCATCGTCAGCCGCCTCATTCACACCCCGCGCCAAGAGGCGGTAATGCGCTCCGTCATCGATGGTTGGTTTGGGCCGGCGGGAATGGACCAAATTGTCGGCAGCGAAGCCCTACGCGAGGCCAATCGCGATGGCGATTTGGAATCCGGCGTGAGCTATACCTGCATTGCCACCCGGTCTGATGCCGTCGTGGTCCCACCCGAAACCTGTTTCCTCGATCCCCGCGGCGTCGCAGAGGGCACCGTGCGAAATATTTACGTCCAAGACTTCGACCGCCGAGCAGTGGTCATGCACGAAGATATGCCCATGGATAAGCGCGTCCACGCCATCGTGCGCACCATCTTGGACTTAGTAGAGACTATCCCCCGCTAGTTAGAGCTCCAGCTCATCAAGAACCGCGTCAAAAGCTGGGCCCACCTGCGTGCGCCACAGCGTATCCACCTTCTGATCACCCCGGCCGGGCCCGCCATTGATGACGGCTACGCGCTTGCCCTGCTTCTTTGCCTCCAGCACAAAGCGATACCCGCTCATCACCGCAAGAGAGGACCCAGCCACCAGCAGCGAGCGGGCCTGGCCTAGCACGGCAAAGGCGGCATCGCGGCGCTCAGCCGGCACGGGCTCGCCAAAGTAGACCACGTCCGGTTTCAATAATTCCGATCCACACCGCTCGCATCCGGCCATGCGAAACGCCGCCACGTCGGATTCATCCAGGGTCACGTCACCATCCGGATTCACTTGGTCCGCCTCCACCACTAGGTGCTCCAAGTACCCCGGATTTGCTGCGGCCAAGCGCGCATCGAAATGCGTCCGCACCTCCCGATATCCGCACATCAGGCACACGACGGTTTCCATATCGCCATGCAACGCCACCAATTTCGCGCTCCCTGCCTGTTTATGCAGTCCATCAACGTTTTGGGTAACCACGCCATTAACCAGCCCGGCGCGCTCCAGTTCCACGAGCGCGTAGTGCGTGCGATTCGGCACCGCGGAATCCATGACCCGCCACCCCACAAAGCTGCGGGCCCAATACCTATGGTTCGCGGCCGGGTCGTGGCGAAATTCCTGATAGGTCATCGGCCGGTGCCTACTAAGGGAGCTGCGCGGGCCCCGATAATCCGGCACGCCCGACTCCGTAGACACCCCTGCCCCGGTTAGCACCATCACTGGGCCCTCGCGCAGCTGCTTTACGACGTCCCCTAAAGCCTTCCCTTCCTCCGTATGCGGCGCCGATTCCTCGACCACTCGGGCGATCGAACGCAGCGCGGACTGGTGGGCAAGGGAGACGGCGGGATCCATGCCCCCGATGCTAGCTTTCGGGCAAATGCTCTACATAAAGCCACTCCGAATCCAGCTCGCCGTGGCGCGAGCACGTGGTATGCCAGCCATCGGGACGTACCTGGGCCACCATGCGCCGGCCACAGATTTGGCAGTAGCGCGGCACATCGAGGCCAGCGGCAGCAGCTGGGTGCAGCGTGAAGGCCTCTTCGATCGGCTTTCCGGTATTCGGATGGAAAATCGGCTCATCCCCAGCTAGGACGGCAGCAGCCAACTCGGACGTCGGCTCGGATAAACCAGGCACTACAGGGCCTTAATAGGCAGATCGATGCGGTGCAACATGTCCACATCCTTTTCAATCTGCTGGCCCAGGGTGGTCAGGTAGTTGCCGGCGATAATGGCGTTGATGCCGCCGAGCAGGCCGCGCTCAGTGCCGTCGTCGCCAAGCGAAAGCTCGCGGCCACCAGCAAAGCGCAAGGTGGTAGACGGCATGGCCAGGCGGAACGCCGCCACGGCGCGCAGGCCCTCGCCCAGCGGAACCAGCGGGCGATCCGCAAAGGGGGTGCCAGGTCGCGGATCGAGGAAGTTCATCGGCACCTCGCACGGATCAATCTCTGCCAGCTGCGCGGCGAACTCGGCGCGCTGCTCCAGGGACTCGCCCATGCCGATGATGCCGCCGCAGCAGACCTCCATGCCTACCTCACGTACATAATCGAGGGTCTGTTTGCGCTCCTCCCAGGTGTGGGTGGTGACCACATTGGGGAAGAAGGAGCGGGAAGTCTCCAGGTTGTGGTTATAACGCTGCGCGCCCATGTCCTTCAGGCGCTGGGCCTGCTCGCGGGTCAGGGTGCCCAGAGAGCAGGAAATCTCAATATCGACGGCGTCATTGATCGCGGCAATGGCCTCGCCCACCTGGTCCAGCAAGCGATCGTCCGGCGACTTCACCGCGGCGACGATGCAGAACTCGGTAGCGCCGGACTTAGCGGTCTTCTGCGCTGCCTCCACCAGCTCAGGGATGTTGAGGCGCACGGCGCGCACCGGAGACTCAAAAAGGCCGGACTGGGAACAGAAGTGGCAATCCTCTGGGCACCCACCGGTCTTAATGGAGATAATGCCTTCCACCGATACGTCCGGGCCGCACCACTTCAGGCGGGTCTGGTGGGCGATATCGGCAATTTCCTCCAGCTGGGAATCCGGAACCTGCAATACCTGCAGCAGCTCTTCCTGGTTGAGGCCTTTGCCTTGCTCTAGGGCTTTCTCACGGGCGATGTCAACGATGCTCATGGTGCTAAACCCTACTTGAACGGCGTTCAACTTTGGTTAAAACCACATATAAATCTGTACGGAACTACCCTCGGGGGCATGACGCTTTATGATGACACCCTCTCCCTCCTCCAAGAGCTGATCCGCAATGCCTGCGTTAATGACCTCACGCCAGACTCCGGCCACGAGGTGCGCAATGCGGACAGCCTGGAAAAATTCTTCGCAGGTGAAGACGTGCAGATTGAGCGCTTCGAGTCCCACCCGGGCCGTGTTTCCATCGTAGTGACCGTCCCCGGCGATCCGGACCAGGAACCGCTGACCCTCATGGGACATACCGACGTCGTCCCCGTGGACGAGCCCAAGTGGACCAAGCCGCCTTTCGAGGCCCTCATCGAGGACGGCAAGCTCTACGGCCGCGGTTCCGTAGACATGCTCTTCATTACCGCCACCATGGCAGCGGTCACCCGCGAGGTCGCCCGCGCCGGTAACACGGGCGGTACCCTCGCCTTCGTCGGCATGGCCGATGAAGAGGCCCGCGGCGGCCTCGGCGTGCGCTTCATGTCCGAGAACCACCCCGATGCCTTTTCCTGGAAGAACTGCCTGTCTGAGACCGGCGGCAGCCACCTGCCCGGCGCGGTGGGCTTTAACGTGGGCGAAAAGGGCGCGGGCCAGCGCCGTCTGCACGTACATGGCGATGCCGGCCATGGCTCCACTCCTTATGGCAAGGACTTTGCCATCGTAAAGATCGGCGAGGTCGCCCGCCGCATCGCCACTGCTGAACCGCCCACGGCCTCCAATGAGATCTGGGAGGGCTTTGTGCGCACCTTCAAATTTGATCCCCAGACGGAGCGAGAGCTTATCGACGGCACGGGTGACTACTCCAAGTTCGGCAACCTCGACGCCTACGCCCATGCCTTTAGCCACACCACCATCGCCGAGACCGTACTGCGCGCCGGCGGCGCCATCAACGTGCTGCCTTCACATGCCTACCTGGAAATGGATGTGCGTCCTTTCCCCGGCCAGACTCAGGAGGATCTGGATGACTTCCTGCGCAGCGCGCTCGGGGACATGGCCGATGAGGTAGAAATCGAGCACCTCATCACCGAAGATGCCACGCAATCCTCCACCGATACCGAGCTGTGGCGCGCCATTGAGGCCACCTCCAAGGAATTCTTCCCCGACAAAGCCGTTGTCCCAGTTCACGCCACCGGCGGCTCGGACCTGCGCTTCGCCCGCCGCAAGGGTGGCAATGCCTATGGCTTTGCCATGCACGCCGAGGGCCGCGATATGGCCAGCGCCAATTCGCAGCTGCACAGCCACGACGAGCACCTCTACTTAGAAGACCTCGAACTGACCGTGCGCGCCTACCGCAGCTTGGTCAATCGCTTCCTAGGCCTGTCACAGGAGTAACAATTATGGCAAGATGTCTAGCATGAGCTTTGCACGTAAGTCCGCGCTGCTATCTGCAGCTACCGCCCTGACCGTAACCCTCGCCGCCCCTGCCGCTGCCCATGCCGACGCCGTCGATACCCTCCTTGCCAAGATGCCTGCCGGCCAGATTTCCTGCTCCCAGGCCAAGCAGTACTGGACCAACTCCGCTGACTACAACCAGAAGAAGTCCCAGGCCCTGGCCGTTGCCACCGTGCACCCACGCGGCAACGAAGTCCGCGGTGCCATCGGCCGCATGGATGAGGCCATTGCTCGCTGCGGCCTGAACGGCACCACTGGTCAGGGCAAGCCGGTCAACACTGGCGGCCAGCGCGGCAATGCCCCCGCACCAAAGCCGACTCCGGCCCCGTCCCCGGCGCCAGCCAAGAATGCCAAGGTCATCGAGCTGGGCATCATCCCTGGCCAGCCGACTGTCGACGTCCCATTCCTGGGCCAGACCTTCCGCATCCCGGACGCGGCCAAGATTGCCCAAAACGCTGTATCCCAGTTCCAGCTGCCGCAGATTCCGCAAATCCAGCAGCTACAGCAGCTGTCTTCTTTCTAGCGGTCTAGCTGAAAATAGATCCCGGCATGCGCGCTGCAGCCGGGATTAAATTTATGCCCGCAGTGGGGACACGCAGGCGCGGCGGAATAAGCGTGGTAGTTCATCTCGGTGCGGCAAGCGCCGCAGAGGACTGAGGGGGCGTCGGCAAGCATGGGCCCAAACTCATGCTCAGTAAGCTCGGCGTGGCACAGCGCGCAAGCAAAATATTTCCCGCAGGTGGCGCACTTATTGGCCACCACGTCCAGAGGCGAATGCCAATGCTTGCACCGGCCTTCCGCATCAATCGCGCCGTGAATCTTCATGGCCGTCAGCATACGCGCCATTCTGCTGCCACTGGTGCTTCTTTTCCTCGGATTTCTTAGCATTGCGCACGGCCTGAATGCCCACCACGATGGCGATGATGAGCGGTACCCACACCTTGCTGTAATCCATGAGGAATACGAGCCAGTCGGGCGGATCGATGTCGATGTTGAAGTCGAAATTCGGCACCGGCAGCTCTATCTGCGGCAACTCCGGCACCGGGAGCGCGATATCCGGCAGGTCGATATCCGGCAGCTCCCAATCCGGCAACAACCGAGACAAGATGCGGCTGATGATCGGGCCAAGCACGATCACGCCAATGGCCCAGCCGGACTTTCCCAAGCCACCCAGGAGCGGATATAGCACCCGCTTGAAGGAGCTTTCCTCCATGGCCTTGCGGCGCTTTTCTCCCAATGAGCCGGCCGGGGGCTCGAGGGCGACTGCCTCCTCCCCATTGCGGTAGTACACGTCGAGGAGCTCGCCAAAGGGGGAGGCTTGGATATCTAGGTAAGGCTTGGTTCGCGGGGCGGAGTTCTCGAGCAGGGTGAGGTCTTTTTCGATCTTCTTCTTAAGCGAATAGCGGCCCGCACGCGGCCGATCGTGGCGGCTGCGTACCTGACCGTTCACCACAATCTGCAGACGTGGGCTCGGGTTCTTCCGCCAAAGCCGGAAGCGTTCCGGCAGGGTGGCATCGCCTGGAACCGCGGTAAAGTCCTTTGCCTTCTTAGGCCACTGGCCCATCTCCGCGAACTCGGCATCGTATCCGCGCTGCACCTCGATGGTGCCCACTTCGGGGTGCTCTAGGCGCCACGTCTCCATTAGCTCTTCCCTGCCTTGGAGCCCACCGCGGCCCCCAGCTTGCTCGCGGCCCATGCCAGGAAAACAAATACTGGGAGGTATATCCAGGTTCCTTCATTGAAGTAGAGGGACATGGCTGCAAAATACGCCAGCCCCGCCACGCAGAAAATGGTCCAGGAGGCGCGGAAAGTGGCGCCGTCGACAAGAGCGATGGCCATCGTCAGCACGGCCATGACGATGAGCAAGGCGAGGCCGGGACAAGGTGGTAGACAGCCGGCGGCAGGCCAACGAAGACCACGGCCATGGCGATGGGCGCCCACCATTGCCACCACACGCGGCTTGGCTCGTCTTTCGATTCCGCCTCTTGCTCTAGCTCCTCAAACACGCACCCAACCTATCACAGGGCTTAACAAAGCTTATGGGGAGAAATCCTCCCTATGGCCGGCTTAATCCTCCCGGCGGAGGATACCGCGCTGAGCAGGGCGTACCTAGCGTTAAGAGTATGAAAAGCACACCACTCATCCTCGCGGCGGGCGTAGTATTCGGCGCCATCTACGGCACCAATGCGCTCCTGCCAGACATGTATGACAACCCCACCTCTGAAGTGCAGGCCGGACAGGCCCGCATCCCCGGATTATCCTGCACGGAAGAAGATGGATCCACCAGCCGTGAACCACGCTGGGACTGTGGCGGCACCCAAATCCGCGCTAAGGAAGTCGGCGTGCAAGACAAAGACCAAGCCACCCGACGCTACCTCCGGGCAATGGGTGAAGGTACGGCCATGCCGGAAGGAGACATCGACCGCGACGGGGACAAGCGCACGCTTAGCGATGGCGACCTTGTAGCCATCAGCATCGAGGGCGATGGCCCCACCACGTTCCTCTCCCTGCGCGGACCGCGCGCTGAAGAACTTGCCCAGGAGGTAGAAAAGGCATGAAGAATCTGTACTGGCTATCTATCGCTTTTGGACTGGTAGTCGCCGGCTTCTTCTTGGCCGATCGCCGGTTTACCGAGGTTGGGCTCATCGGTACGCTCATCTGCGTGGGCCTGACGCTCGGGCTGGGATTCTTGTGGTTCAGGCCGCGGCCGATGTGGCAGGGCATCCTCTGGGGTGCGCTCGCCCAGCCGGTGGTGGTTAACCTCAACGACCAAATGGTGGGGATTTCGGACAAACTGGGGCTTACCTATCTGGACGCGGCCTTTTACTCGCCGCTTCCAGAAGAAACCATCAAGCTCCTTGGCGTCGTTATTATTATTGCGGCTTTTGGAAACGTGAAGCAGCCCTACCAAGCCGCCGCGGTCGGCATGGCCGTAGGCCTTGGTTTTGATGCCATGGAAAATGTGCCGTTCATCCTCAACGCGGCCATCGATAACTTGGACGGCGACCTCTGGGGCGTCATCATTACCGGTATCGGACGATTCTTCACTGGCGCCTTTAGCCATGCGCTGTATACGGGGGTTGCGGCGTGGGGCGTCGGCAAGCTCTATGCGGGCGCGCGCCACGGGTATTGGCAGGTGGCCGGATTTTGGCTGGCCGCTATTGCCCTACATACCTTGTTCAATGGCGCGACCATGATTGCGGGTGAGTGGCCGGCGACCATCCTTGTTATCGCCCTCATCACGTGGGCGCTTATTATCTGGGGCCTGCGATTCATGCGCAAGCAGGACAAGAAACACGCGGCACAAAGCAGCGAAAAGTCCCTACCCGCTAAAGATTCGGAATATAGCTCCTGAGCTGGCTCAATGCGAAGAAAAAGGCTCGTGTCCGGTGGGTGTTATAAGGTGTGAATCGTACACAAGTTCACACGATAATTTAGGTACGATGCACCATGGAAGAACCCTACTTTTCCACGACCAACACCACCGACCCCACCACACGCTTAGCCTTTGAGATGCGAAAGGCGGAATACGAGTTTTGGGTGAGCCAAGTCCCGGAGCTCGATTCTGATTTCGAATTAGTTACCCAATCCCTCTACCGCACCACAGGCGTCAACGAAGGCCGGATTGGCCATATCCTCATGGCGCTGCACCGCTTGGAGGAGCTGCCCGAGCTCCAAGCGCTGCAGCACCGCCTCTACCACTTGGACCTCGACCGGATTATTGCCATCAATAAGTCCCTCAACCGCTTGGGCAATCCGACGCCGGAGGTGGTGGCGCGCATCGATGAGCAGCTCACCGCCTACCTCACCCCTACCCGGCCCAACCAGACCATGCGCACACAGGCGCAGATCAAGCGCAAACTCAACGAGCTCATCAACCTCGCGGATGACACATTGGCCGTCACCCAGGGCCCTACACAGCCGCGCTACACCATGGAAAATTGGGGCGATAACACCTCGGCGGTGACTTTGAGCGCGGACCCGGCGGTTATCGCGAGCGTCGATAAGTGCGTCCGGCAGACCGCGCTGGAGCTAGATTGCTCGCTTGCCGACGCCGCCGTTGCACTCCTCACCGGCCGCACCCAAGCCCCCGAGATCATCCTCAACGCCTACAAGGCCACCGACGTGCCCAATTCCCCGGCGTTCATTGAGTCAGTGGGCTGGCTCGACCCGGCGCGCTCCAATGCGCTGCCCTACACTAAAATCCGGGAGATGGACCCTAACCACGAGGTCAAGGGCTATGTCACTCCCGCCGCCATGGCCGCGTACCTGGAAGGTTTCGACGGCACCTGCCGCTACCCCGGCTGCAACCGCCCGGCCACGGCCTGCCAGAAAGATCACCGCATCAACCACGCGGATGGCGGGCCGACCACCCCGGCAAACCTCGCCTGCTTATGCCAGCACCACCACAACGTAAAGACCGATGGCCGGGCCTTTTATGTCATGGATCCACATACGCGCGACATCATCTGGCTTTTTGAGGACGGCACCTGGACCACCACCGAACCCTCTGGCCCATTGGCGCAGAAGAACAAGAACTGGGTGCAGACCTTCGCCCAAACCATGACTGCCCACCGCGCCCGAGCATATGAAGAGGCGCAAGAACTCATGCGCCAGCAGAAAACCACCCCTAAGGAGGAGGAATAAAACCACCAGCTTCCCTACAGTGGCTGGTATGACGCAAAATTTATTCACACTTGACGAGCTCGTAATTTCTCAGACCAAGTCCTTCCTCAACGATCAGTTCATGATCACCGATCTAGACGGCACCCCGGTGGGCACTATCCTGCAATCCACCAGTCTCAAAGACATGGTGTTTAAATCCTCTCGCAGCTTGGAGGTCGCACTCACGGATGCTGAAGGCAACCCGCTACAGACGGTCATGACGATTTCGGACCCGCCGAATTTTCTGCGGGATACCTATGAGGTGCACTTGCCGGGAATCGAAAAGCCCATGGCCGTCATTACCAAGCGTTTCTCCATGCTCAAGACAAAGTTGGACTTGACCATGGAGGGCTTTGCCGACGTCGAAATTCACGGCGACTTCTGGGATTGGAACCTTTCCATCACTTCAGAAGATCGCCTGCTTGCTGACGTCTCTAACGAATGGACTGGCATGGGTAATTTCTTCATGGGCAAAAACACGTATCGCCTGCGCATCACGCCGGGCCTCAATGAGCAACATCACGCCGCCATCATCGGCACCGTGATGAGCATGGATATGCTGCGCACCAAGCAAAAGAATAGCGACTAAGAAAAATAAAAAGGTGCTGTTGCAAAGTTGGGCGGAGAGCAGCGAAGACTCAGTTTCTCATTCCCTGATGGCCGCTGCGTGTGGGCGTTGTTAGGCGGTCTCGAAGACCCGGTTGACGATCACCGCGTCCGGAGTCGGTTGCCCGTAGGCAAACATCGCGCCTTACCCTTTCCGCAATGAGTACATCGCCTCCATCCCTTTCAACATCCGATATGCAAATGTCCGGTTCTTAAACGCGCCTTTCGGCCCGAGGATCCGATTCAGCCGACCATGGTCGCCTTCCAGGATGTTGTTGAGGTATTTCACCTGCCGGTGTTCCACTGTTGGCGGGCAGATTCCCTCTGACTTCAACTCGGCGATTGCCCTGGCAAGGCAGGGTGCTTTATCGGCGTTGATCACTTTGGGATACCCGGCTGACGCATTGGATCTGACGACCTTGGCCAGGAAACACTTCGCTGCGGCCACGTTCCGCTTCGGAGAGAGGTAAAAGTCCAGGGTCTGGCCA